>OBWQ01000025.1_pt1 | contig 145882 bp, 120 predicted proteins | sample 1476511 | NCBI WGS metagenome assembly OBWQ01 (sample SAMEA2580126, study PRJEB22360) | human gut metagenome | biome: human gut; feature: human-associated habitat; material: faeces | place: Denmark | collected 2008/2010
GCGTTTGTCGTGATTTGCAAAGTTACTGAAAATCAGCGACTTGACCAACTTTTTATAGTTAAGTTTTCATAAGCATTTCTTAATATAAGTTATTGATTTACAGACGATTAAATGTTAATTTAACGCAGTATTTTATCATATTCGGGTCGCCATACAAAGCTTTTGCCCCTACAGGGCGCCAGGCGTGGGGACATGAATACCCAGGGCGAATGCCCTGGGCTAGGAGCTTCTGCCCTTTCAGGGCGTGAGGGAAATTGCAGGGGGCGTGAAAGGAATTGCAGGGATGCGTGAGGGAGAATGGTGTTTAATCTGTTAAAAACATCACATGTATGTATAATAAACATTAAATTTAAGCGAGCTCTATAGAACTCACTTTTTATTTGGTTATTTGAATGTTTTTTATTACCTTTGCACGAAATTTTGAAATTATGAAAAAAATGAAGCATATTAACAGCAATCACCTCGACTTTATGAAGAAAAGGTGTTTCGGAAGCTTAGGAGAACTCCTAAGCGAGCTGTGGTATGCTATAATTATTAACAATCGGTCGAGATGCCAGGTATCTGCGACCAAGTATCAACTTAATGCCATATCAACAACCAGAAAGTAAACACAACCTTACCCGCCCCCACACCTTACGATAGTAGGCGCTCGGCAGTTCTCCAGCGGCTTACGCTAAAAACGTTAGCGCAAACACACGTCCTCTACTAAAATGAGGCGTAAACAATTAACAACAAACTAAAACTGTAAAAGATGAAAATATATTTTATTGGCAAATTCATTCGCTTTGTAATAAAGCACTTCACCATCGTTATCAACAATACCATCCAGGTGAATGGTGGACAGTACATCGAACACATGAACAACTATCAGGGAAAGGAGGATGAGAGATGTCTGGACAAAGAATGATCATCATGAACGCTGGTAGCTCGTACTTCGAGCATGTGGAAAACTATTATGGCAGCAATGCCTGTGAGCAAAACTCATGCAGAAATGCTGAGATGCCGGCTGAGCTGAAAACGGAAAAGGCTCAGAGGATAAAGAACAACCTGATAGAGATAGGCTTGGTAACCGAAAATTTCATGCCCTCAGGACTGTCATCATCCGAAGCTGCCATCCTTGCCAACCAGATAGGTACAGAGTTGAAAATCGATAATATATGGAGCGTATTCGGCAATTATTGGGGTCCTAATCCGAACTCGATGAGAGCCGCCTACAACCGAGGAATGGATCAGAAGAAAACGATTCCCTTCCTCGAAAAAGTGATGCCTGCTATCAGAGGCTAATCTGGCAGGTAGTACTAGTACGCGTACATAGTACGTACTAGGTAGAAGCGAGAAATTTCCCTTACCTTTGCCCCCGGAATTCAGAACCAATGCGGTCTGAGTTTCGGGGGCTTTTGTGTATCTGCACATCAACCATGGTGGGAGCCCCCAATCTTCTAAATTATTTAATGATGGAAGTGAAAGCGTATGTGTTCAGTCCTCCTCCTTACAGACGGCTGAGAGTGGTGAAAACGGAAGAGGGGATTACCCCACAAACCAATCTTTTATTAACGAAATAACATGACAGAAACACAACATGTAATTGCACTGAACCCTTATCGCAAGGGCAATAAGGGGAAGGTGTTTTCAAACAGTATGGCGGTGTATGACAAGGTGATTGCATCGCCGGAAATCAGGAAGATGATTCAGCAGATTAGGGGCGAACTGCCTATCCCGAAGGTGAATGCCAACGATGAGGAGGCGGTGAAGAAGGCGCAGGACAGGCTGAAGAGCGAACTGCCTTTCTTCTGTCCCCACTACGGCATCTTCAAGAACAACGTGCGCAGACAGGAGAATGCCCAGCCCGAGAGCTTCATGTTCCAGACTATCATCGACGTGGATGACAGGGAGTATGTAGACAAGGCTATCGAGAAGGCAAGGGAGCTGAACTGCTCTGACAGCATCTGGAACGGCTCGCTGCTGCACCTCTGCTACAGTGCCCGGAAGAAGCTGCACATCGGTATCAGACTGCCGGTGGGAATGACCATCGAGGAGACGCAGAAGGCGTATTGCGAGGCGCTGGGGGTGCCGTATGACGAGAGCTGCATCACACCCGAGAGAATGATTTATCTCACCGATAAGGACTCGGAAATCTACAGGTCGAAAATGTGGTGCGCCGTGCTGAGCGAGAAGGAGATTCTGATGCGAAGGCAGGCGTATCTGGACCGCGGACTGACCGTGGACGGAAGAGGGAAAGTTAATAGTTTACAGTTAAAAGTTAATAGCAATGGAAAGAATAATGAAAATAATAGACTATCGGGCAACGACGGCAATACTGCTGTTTCTGCTGGCTCTGCTGTTCAGCCTGCCCAATCTGGTGATAGCCATGGTACTGATGCTCCTCATATCGGGCATTCTGGAGGCAATCAGGATGCTGGCAGATTGGAAGCCAGGGAGAAGAATCTGATTGCGTTTGACCTCTTTACGCAGGCTGCCGGACTCGGGGGTATGGAGATTGATACCGTGGGGTCGAGACACTCCTCGCTGCTGGCTATCATGAGCGCCGGTGCTTCGAGGGTGATGGAGGAAGAGGAACTGATGAAGGTGGTGAGGGTGAAAATGCCGAGCTACTATCAGGAGAACGACTGCCATCAGCTGATTCATGACTTCTATGCGAAATATGCTGACAATACGAAGCCGATGTCGAGGGAAGTGATGAGGGTGAATGCACTTGCAGAACAGAAGGCGAATGAAGTGAAGAGTGAAGAACGAAGAGTGAATAATTCGAATGCTGTGACTAATTATGCAGTTCAAAGTTCGAATCTCAAAGTTCAAAGTACCGGGGAGGATTATCCTGACCCGCCGGAGATACCGAAGAAACTGCCGAAGCTGGTGGAGCTGCTGATATCGAGGACGCCGGAAGTTTATAAGCCGGCTGTGGCGCACGCAATCTTCCCGCCGCTGGCTACGCATCTCTGGAAGACGAGGTTCCGGTATATTGACAACGTGGAGCACGAGGCGAGACTGATGACGCTGCTGCTTGCGGGTACCGGAGCGGGTAAGAGCAGCGTGAACAGGCCTATCGATTTCATTATGGAGGATATCAGGCTGAGGGATGCTGAAAACCTGAAGCGCGAAAAGGCGTGGAAGGATGAGATGCTGCGCAAAGGTGCCAACAAGGATAAGCGCAAGAGACCAGAAAACCTGATTATCCAGGAGATTGATGCGGATATGACAAACCCGGCTTTCGTGATGAGAACGGCCGAAGCGCAGGAACATTTCCTCTATACTTCGCTCAATGAGCTAGACCAGTTTGATGCGCTCAAGGGCAGCGGAAGTCAGCAGTTCCGCATCATGTGTCTGGCAGCAGACCCAGGTAATAAATACGGACAAACTCGCGTGGGAACGATGAGTGTAACGGAGCGTGTTACCATCCGGTTCAACTGGAATGCATCTACCACCATCCAGAAGGGTCAGCGTTACTTCTCTAAGGTTCTTACCGATGGTCCTATCAGCCGTATCAACTTCTGCACCATCCCCGAAAGGGAAATCGGCGAAGATATGCCTGTTTACGGAACTTATGATGAATCGTACCGTGAGGCGCTACGGCCTTACATCGAAAATCTGAACAAAGTAACGGGTCTGATTGAGTGCAAGGAGGCGTTTCAGCTTGCCCTCAAACTGAAGGATGAAAATGCTGAGTTTGCCCGGCTGTCGCAGGACAGGACGTTTGAGAATCTCTCGTTCCGTGCCAACGTCATCGCTTACCTGAAGGCGTGCGTGCTGTATGTAGCCAATGGTTGCAAGTGGGAGCCGGAGATTGACGAGTTTATCCGCTGGAGCGAGCAGTATGACCTGTACTGCAAGATGCGGTTCTTCGGCGACATGATTGCGAAGGAGAACTTTACGGCGCAGAAGAGTTCGAAGCGCGGGCCTCAGAATCTTTTACAGATACTGCCCGATAACTTTACGGCTGCGCAGTTGCTTGCCATCCGGCTAGAGCATGGACTGGATGCGAAGGGTACCGATATGATGATCAGGCAGTGGCTGCACCGAAATTACATCAGGCGGGCGTATCAGTATACGGGCAAGCGTGACAGTTGTGACAGTTTTGAGAAGCTTAAGTACCGCCACGACGGTATGGTTATTGAATCTTAAATTTATTTTTACTTATGCAGATAGTTTTAAAACGTATAGCGAAGAAGAAGACCTACACGATAGGTCGCCTTTACATCCTGAAGGATGAGGATGTGAAGAAGCGCACGATTGAGAGTGTGAACAAGTGCAGGGGACTGAAGACGGTGTGCGAGGTGCCTGCGGAGAAGCTGAATGCGGACTCGTATTTCTGTGATACGCTGGAGCCGTGCTGGCGCAACCTTCTGGGTGTGGAGCTAAGTCCTGCCGAGGAGAATGTGCGGTTGGGGCGTGTATCGGGCAAGAAGGCGCAGAAGATGAAGGGCAAGACGGCGATACCTGAGGGTACTTATCCGCTGGTGATCAGCAAGTCGCCGAGTTTTAAGATGTGGTTGCCGCTGCTGTTGGGTGTCCCCAATTTTAAGGGCATCCGCATCCATGCCGGCAATTATCCCGATGATACGCAGGGCTGCATCCTGGTGGGTGAAAACCGTGTGAAGGGCATGGTTGTGAACTCCCGCATCTGGCTCCACCGCCTCATCAATGCCATCACCGCTGCGAGAGACAGGGATGAGAGCATTTGGATGAGCATTGGGTAGTGATTAGTTATTAGTGTTTAATTTTAATACCATTTTTAACATGAAAACAGAAGAAAATACAAAAAAGGAAGAAATGAAGAATGAAAAGACAGCGGGTAATGCTGTCGTGTTCGAAAACCCTGAATTCGGTAAGATTCGCACCTTAACCGATGAAGGTGGAGAACCCTTGTTCTGTGCGAAGGATGTCTGTGATGTGCTGGGGTATAAAAACCAGCGTGATGCCATCCAGCGACATGTTGATGACCCTTGCGTCGTGAAACACGACGTATGGGTAGTGACTGGCAAAAAGAAGGATGGAGCTGCAGCAAATCGCTGGTGTCAGATGACTTTCGTTAACGAGAGCGGATTCTATGCTTTGGTGCTCGGGTCCAAGCTTCCAACGGCGGTGAAGTTCAAAAACTGGGTTACTTCCGAGGTGCTGCCACAGATTCGCAAGACGGGCGGTTATATTCCGGTAAAGCAGGGCGAGAGTGATGAGGAGACGATTCGGCATGCTGAAGAGATTCTCAGAGCTACACTCAAGGAGAAGGAGAATCTGCTGAAAAACCAGCAAGTGCAGATTGATCAGCAGAAGAAACTCATCGGAGAACAGGATACGGAGATTCGTCGGCTGAACGGTGTGGTAGACGAACAGGTGGTTTGCATCGCCAAGAACGGTGAGAACATCATCCAGTTGGAGAATCAGGTGGATCATCTTCTGCCGAAGGCGCTCTACACCGACAATGTGCTCAACTCTGTTTCCTGCTATACCACCACGCAGATAGCAAAGGAGCTGGGTATCACGGCACAGGAGTTGAACCGCCAGCTCTGCGCCCTTCATATCCAGTACTACCAGAGCGGCCAGTATCTGCTCTATGCTGATTATGCCCACATGGGCCTGGCGAAGAGCCGCACCCGCTACTCTACCCTCCCCGACCCTCACTGCGATGGGGCACAGGAGAAACTGGGCACCGCCTATACCCACACCTACCTCGTATGGACAGAAAGAGGAAGGAAGTTCATACATTTAAAGGTAAAAGGGTAAAAAGGTAAAAAAGTAAAAAGAGCCTAGCGGGGGTAAGCTAGGCTCTTTTTTCCTTTTTTAGGGGGGGGGGACCAGCGATGGAATCGCTGGGGACGGGGGCAGGAAGGGGGAAAGCCTCTTCCTGCCCCTTTCTGCCTATTCCTGCCCCGTTGCGCCCCGTTCCCAGCGATTCCATCGCTGGTCCTCAAAAAAAAGGGAGAAAAATTTGGTAGTTAGTGAATAAAGCCGTAACTTTGCATGCTCTTAAGCAGAATAAAGGAAATAGATTAGTAATTAAAAGCAAATATGAATAATCATACGACATCAATAACGACAAACAAGAAACATCACTACCGGGAACTGCTAGCTATCGGCATTCCTATAATCATAGGACAGCTGGGAACCATCATCCTGGGATTTGCTGATACGCTGATGATAGGCCATCACAGTACACCCGAACTGGCGGCTGCCGGACTGGTGAACAATATCTTCGGTCTCGTTTTCGTATCCTATATGGGATTCACCTACGGACTCACTCCTATCATCGGACGGCTCTACGGCGAGGAACGGACCGACTGCATCGGACAGAAAGTGCGCAATGCCTTCTGTGCCAACATGCTGACGGGCATCATCTTCACCCTCGCCCTCGTTGTGCTCTACCTGAATCTGGGGCGCATCGGACAGCCTGAAGAGCTGCTCTCGCTCATCCGCCCTTACTTTCTGGTAAACCTCGCCTCGGTGCTCTTCATGGGCATCTTCTTCACGATGAAGCAATTTCTCGACGGACTCGGACAGACCAAGGTGGCGATGTGGGCGATGATTGGCGGCAACATAATCAATATCCTGGGCAACTGGGTACTGATTTACGGTGTGGCGGGTTTCCCGGAACTGGGTTTGCTGGGAGCCGGTATTTCGACGCTGGTGAGCCGCATTCTGATGGCGCTGGCGATGGTGTGCATGCTGATGACGGGCAAAAATCTTGGGGAATACAGACGCGATATTCTGCACAGTTCTCTGACCAAGGCTGACTTCAGGGAGATGAACCGGTTGGGCTGGCCTGTGGCGCTGCAGCTGGGCATGGAATCGGCTGCCTTCACGCTGAGTTGTGTGATGGTGGGCTGGCTGGGAACCATTCCGCTGGCGGCTCATCAGGTGATGATTACCCTCTCGCAGCTCTTCTATCTCGTGCTTTCGGGCATGGCGGCTGCGCTGGCTATCCGCGTGAGCCATTTTATGGGGCAGAAGGACTACGGGGCAGTTCGCCGCAATGCCTACGACGGGTTCCGGCTGAACCTGCTGTTCTCGCTGTGTATGGGTTTGCCGGTGTTCCTGCTTCGCCATCAGATAGGTGGCTGGTTTAATGATAATGTGGAGGTGCAGGCGTATGTGGCTACGCTTATTATCCTGTTGATGATATATCAGTTTGGCGACGGACTGCAGTATACCTTTGCCAATGCGCTGCGTGGCATCGCCTGTGTGAAGCCGATGGTGCTCTATGCCTTCATTGCCTATTTCGTCATCTCCTTGCCGCTGGGCTATACCCTGGGGTTCCCTTGCGGCTTGGGCATTCTGGGCATCTGGATTGCCTTCCCGTTTGGTCTGACCATAGCGGGAGAAATGTATCGCAGAAGATTTGAGAAGGAACTGAAGAAGATTGAGGAATAAGAATCAGGCACGGATTTATAGACTGAAGGAAAAAAACAGGCACGGATTACACGGATTACACGGGTTTATAGAGACATGCTCGAAACGAGTTATTATCTCGAAAAAAAAATCCGTGTAATCCGTGAAATCCGTGCCTAAAAAAAATCTGACGGAATTTACTCAGCAACCTGCTCAGCACGATCATCTACGTTCTCACCCTCTGTAGGAGCGAGAGTAGCCTTGAAATCGGTGATGCCGTACTTAGCAAGAATGTTGTACCACTGGAGGAGCTTCTTGATATCGCTGTCATGAACACGGTCGCGATCATAGTTTGGAAGAACCTCAGCAAAATAAGCGTGGAGCTCAGCAACAGGCGCCTTCTTGTAGTTGAAAGTGCTAGGCTTGCCCTCTTCCTTCTTGCTTACGCTGTCGAGCACTTCCCAGAGTGGCACCTCATCAGCGTCTGTATACATAGCGATGTCACCAAGGCTTGTTACGCGGTCGGTAGCGAAAGCTGGAATACGCTTGTGAGTCTCATCGAGTGTTTCTACGATGAGGTTTCTGTTACCTCTTGATACCAATTTATAAAGGCCTGGTTTGCCTGCAATTGAAAGGATTGTTTCCATTGTCTTTTCTATTATTCTTTATTATTAATGATATCCAATAATTTTCTTACCTGTGCTTCGATATCCTGCTCGCCATCGTTCACGATTTCGAAATCGGAGCGGGCTGCAAGCTCTTCCTGCGGCATGACGGCATCTATCCACTGCTGCGCCTTCTCTGCCGGGATATGGTCGCGCTGCATGATGCGCTGGATGCGGACCGGGACGGGAGCCGTTACGCAGACCACGAAATCGAGGTGGATACGGCGGTAGAAACCGCTATCGAAAAGGATGGCACTCTCCATCCACTCATAGCTGCTCTGCTCGAAATCGCGCGCCACAGCCGGATGAACCACATCGTTGACAGCCTGCTTGTTAGCCTCGCCAGCCAGCAGAAACTGAGCCAGCACGGGCTTCTGCAAAACGCCCTCTGCACTGTAAACCTGTTCGCCCACCAGCTTCTTCAAGCCAGCCTGCAAGCGGGCATCGGTGCGCATGAGCCGCTTAGCCTCATCATCACAGTCGTAAACCCTGATGCCCTGTTTCTCTAATATCCGGCACACATAGCTCTTTCCGCTACCTATACCGCCCGTTATCGCTATCTTCATCACGATGAATTATTAACTGTAAATTATAAATTACTAATCATCATTTCATCATTGCTGTTCCAGCAGATAATCTACCATTTCCAGTTCGAGATGCGCCTTGCTCACCGAGCGCGGCACGCTGCGCAACTGGAGTTGGCACTTGTCAGAAGGGTTGTTAACCAGATCGTTATAATCTACTACCACCTTAAACTGGCTCGGTTTGATGGTTCTGAAGAGGCTGGCTCCGATGGTGAATCTTACCGCCACTTTAGATGGAAAGGTACGGAGCACCATGTTATCAGGCATGTTGATGGCCGTAACAGGCACATCGACCGACTCTTCGGTAAGCACATCAGGATATACCGCCAGACGCACCATCTGAGGCACAATCTTCATGCCACGTATCTTCTTGATAGGTACGCTGCGATGAATGGTATCCTGCAGGTTGCGCATGTTGAACGGCTCGATTTCTACCGATTGCAACTCATCGAGCTGCTTCTTGTTGGCATAAACCGTAACCTTAGACGGCAGAAATTCGGTATGCGCCAGATAATAGCTCTTGCTGGTTGTAATCTTACCTCTGAACACCACAGGCACCCGCTTGGAAGAGCCGTAGGTGAAGAAGAAATCGAATTTTGCCGGCTTGATGGAGAGCAGTTTGGTAGAGCCATAGAGCTGGGATGCCACCTGTTTCTGCACATCAGCCATCGGAATCTGTCCCGTTCCCGCTTCCTCGTCGGCATAATTGGCAAACCGGAATGTGAGCGGATGAATCTTGCCTCCGTAAGCATAGGTAACGAGTGTGAATCCCTTATCGCGCACCGTAATATGCACGGTATCAGCGAGTTCGCCGGTTATCACCGCATTGCGGGGCACGCCCGTTAACTGCACAGGAATATTGAATTCTCTCTCTGTAGTCTCATTAAGCGTCATCATCAGCCAGAAGATGCCGCTGAGAGCGAGAAAGAACAAAAAAATCAGAAACTCCTTATTCAGACCACTGAACAGGAAGTTTCTGACAGCTTTTAATATGCTCTTGAAACTACGCATTAGGTGTCTGACTAGCTGCATCAGCAAACACGTAGCCCTTAGCTACAGTGATTACCACGCCACGAGCTATCTCAACATCAACGGTATTAGCCTCGAGGTTAACACGCTTAACTGTGCCGTAAACACCGCCGCCTGTAACCACCTTGGTACCCTCTGCCAAAGCATTCTGGAACTTGCGGATTTCCTTCTGCTTCTTCTGCTGAGGACGGATCATAAAGAACCACATGATAGCGAAGATAGCTACCATCATGATGAGAAAACTCATGCTGCTACCACCGGCAGCTGCTTGCAATACTAAATTTGTCATGTCGTTAAAAGTATTATCTATTATTATTTATGTTCTACATATAAAAAAGGTGTGACCAGCAAGAAAGGCCTCCGTTATTTACTCACCCACGCCCGGAGCGCGATGAATGCGCGGACGACGGCCGGCTGGGTGCTGGTTGTCTGGGCGCTGTTTGCCGGCATGTTCGCCGTGCTGTGCGTGCTGCTTGCGCTCAGGCATCTCCTTCTGGATGAGGTTGCGGCTGATGAGCTCGCGGCAGATGTTGTCGATCATACCGTTAACATAACCGCCGCTTCGAGGAGTGCTGTATGCCTTGGCAAGTTCTACATACTCGTTGATAGTGACGGTAGCCGGGATGCCAGGGAAGTTCATAACCTCAGCGATGGCAATCTGCATGATAATTACATCCATATAGGCAAGACGTGAGAAATCCCAGTTGCGCAAAGCCTCGCTCATATAGCGCTGGTAGGTATCGCAGTTGAGGATGGTAGCACGGAAGAGCTTGCGTGCAAACTCTCTGTCTTCAGCATCCTTGTATTCTGGCAGCAATTCCTGCTTGGCCTTAGCATTCGGGTTGAAACGCTTGATAGTCTTCAATACGAAAGTATCTATGATATCCTTGTCATCGTTCCAGTAGAGGCTCTTCTCCTCAAGGAATGCATCAAGATCTTCATTATTCTGAATGAACAGCTTGTAGATGCGGCGCCATACCTCGCGGTCGCGGCTGTACTCGTCGAGATCGGCGAGTTCCTCATCAATAGCACCGCTGATATAATCAGCATAGAGATCGCTAGACGTAATCGCAGTATACAGTTTGCGCACCATTTCGATATCCTCATCCCAGTTGGAATGCTTTACATCTATCCATTCGAGCAGCATCTTGTTCTCTTCGAGCTGCAGAGCGAACTTATTGAATGCGAAACGTGGTGAAGGTTCCTGCTCACCCTCTCTCTTGGCACGAGCTACATCTACATCGTAGCGCTTGCGTGCCTCCTGGGTGATGGCAACGATGAGCTGCAACATGTAGTTGTACAAATCGTATGACTTGGAGAGACTAAACATCAGCTCCTTCTCAGCGTTATCCATGTTATGATCGCTGTTTTGATAGTATGCGTAGGTTAACTGCACAATCTTACGTCTTATCAAATCCCTATTAATCATTCTCTAATGTTTTTAAAAGATTCATTTATTAAATTACCTAATACGCTTGCAAAAATACACATTAAATAGGTAATAGACAAGAAAACGGGCAAAAATTTCAGTTTATTTAAGCAAAAAATTGTATTTTCAATATTTTTTCTGCATGTAGAACATGTTTTTCGGCAAAAAGTTTGCTCATTCCAAATAATTTTCGTAATTTTGCACCCGCTTTAAGCAAAGCTAATCCGTGTGATGGCGAGTTAAGGCACATTTTTATTAATAACTTAATTTAGAGTAACACAAAATGAAAGAGATTAATGTAACAGGTCAGAAGCGCACAGACCTTGGCAAGAAAGCTTCTAAGACATTGCGTAAGGAAGGTTTGATTCCATGTAACCTTTATGGTGAGAAAAGGGGCGAGAACGGTGCTCCTGAGGCTTTGTCATTCGCAGTTCCATTCGCTGAGTTGCGTAAAATCATCTACACTCCTCATGTATACGTTATCAACCTCATCATCGACGGTGAGAGCCACACTGCTATCATGAAGGAGATCCAGTTCCACCCAACAACAGACGCTCCTCTGCACGTTGACTTCTACGAGGTTAACGACCAGAAGCCTATCACTATCGGTATTCCAGTTAAGTTGACAGGTCTTGCACAGGGTGTACGTGATGGTGGTCGTATGAACCTCTCTATCCGTAAGATCAACGTTACAGCTCCTTACCAGGTTATTCCTGAGCACCTCGATATCGACGTTACTGAGTTGAAGATCGGTAAGAGCATCAAGGTAGGTGACCTCTCATTCGAGGGTCTCGAGTTGGCTACAAGCAAGGCTGTTGTAGTTTGCTCTATCAAGATGACACGTAACGCTCAGCTCGCAGCTCAGGCTGCTGATGATGCAGAGGCTTAATCACTGAGTCATCTAGAGATTTTACGAACCTGAGTAAAGCATTATCAAACATTGGATAAATATTTGATTTGTGGGCTTGGTAACCCTGGCGATGAATACGCCGGCACCAGGCACAACACAGGATTTATGGTATTGGACGCTTTTGCTAAAGCGTCCAATATTCATTTTGAGGATAAGCGATATGGCTTCGTAGCCGAAACTACGCTCAAGGGAAGAAAGATTTTCCTGCTCAAACCTACCACATTCATGAACCTCAGCGGTAATGCGGTAAGATATTGGCTGAATCAGGAAAAGATTGACCAGAGCCGACTGCTGGTTATCAGCGATGAGCTAGCCCTGCCTCTGGGTGCTTTCCGACTGAAGGCGAACGGCAGCAACGGCGGCCATAACGGATTGGGACATATCCAGCAGCTTATCGGTCAGAACTATGCCCGCCTGCGCATGGGCATCGGCAACGATTATCCACGTGGCGGCCAGATAGACTGGGTGCTGGGCAAATATACTGAGGAAGACATGAAGCAGCTGCAGCCGGCCATCGACCTGGGTGTAGACATCATCAAGAGCTTCGTATTGGCTGGTATCGACATCACCATGAACCAATACAATAAGCTAGGAAAGAAATAATCATGAAGGAATCAGCAAGAATAGACAAGTGGCTCTGGGCTGCCCGCATTTACAAGACCCGCAGCATTGCTGCCGATGCCTGTAAGAATGGCCGCGTCATGGTGGGAGGCGTAAACAGAAAGCCTTCCTTCATCATCAAGCGTGGCGATGTGGTGAGCGTAAAGAAAGCCCCTATCACCTACTCTTTCGAGGTTCTCGACTGCATAGAGCAGCGCGTAGGCGCCAAGATGCTGTATGGTGTCTATAAAAACGTAACCGACCCTAAGCAATATGAGCTTCTGGAGATGAGTCGCATCAGCGGATTCGTAGATAGAGCCCGAGGCACAGGTCGCCCAACCAAGAAGGAACGCCGTGCCCTGGACGCCTTCGTAGATCCAGCCATGTTCGGATTTGACGAAGAAGACTGGGACGAAGATGAAGAATAAAATAAAACTCCCCCTACACTTCGAAGAGTATAGGGGGAGTTTTATTGTGTAGTCATAATTATTTTCCTTTCTTTCTTACTTTGCAAAGATACAACATTTTAAGATACAATGCAAGAATATTGGGATAATTATAGCTAAAAACATACGAAATAGAAACTTATATGTGATATTTGGCTGCTTATTTTAAAATAAAGCTTAAAATATTTGGAGCGAATAGAGAAAAAACATACCTTTGCACCTAGAAAAATGATGGAATCAGCACACACACTGATAACCAATCATACTCTATATGAGCATTATATACTATTAATTTAAAATATTAGAGATTATGAAAAAATTATTCGTTATGGCAGCTATGGTGCTGTCTTCAGTAGGTGCTTTCGCACAGCAGGCTGCAGGTACAACAACTATTCAGCCTAAGATTGGTTTGAACGTTTCAACAATTGGTGATAATGACTGGAAAGCCGGTTTCGCTGCCGGTGCAGAATTGCAGTATCAGGCTACCAGCAACTTTGGTGTTGCTGTAGGCGCTCTCTACTCTGTACAGGGCTTCAAGGGCAAGGATATTGAAATCGATACTCCAATCGTAGACGGAACTATCCAGAATGACTATAAGTGGAATCCAGGCTATATCAATGTGCCTATCACTTTGAACTACTACCCAGTAGCTGGTCTTGCTCTCAAGGCAGGTTTGCAGCCAGGTTTCTTGGTAAATAAGGACGATATGGACGATGCTAAGACTGTAGATCTCTCTATCCCAGTAGGTCTCTCTTACGAGTATCAGGGCATTGTATTCGATGCTCGTTACAACATCGGTGTAACTAAGATTGCAGATAACGTTGATCACTACAACAACGTAATTCAGATTACTGTAGGCTACAAGTTCTCTCTCTAATCAATGAACTTTTAGTAATCCCAAATAAAGAAATCCCCGTTCTTCATTACGAAGAGCGGGGATTTTTTTTCTCGTCATATCTGTTTGAAATAAGCCTCACGTAAACATTGAGTGAGGCTTACTATCGTTTTAAATGAAGTCTTTCTAGAACATTCTGCCGCCTAGACGACCACCGCCAAAACCGCCATTGAATGGACGGCCATGGAAGTTTGGACGGGCACCAGGACCTTCAGGTCCACCCTTGCGGGCATCCTTGCCTCCGAAGAGATTCAGGCGGTAAATCACGTGCAGCATCGCATAGCTGTTGATGGCATTATACTCCGTATCCGTACGGGATGTAGCAGAAATGGCACGAGAGAAGGTGCTCTGCTGGCGGAGAATATCGTAGAACTGCAGCATGATGGTAAGAGGCTTGCCCTTCAGGAAACCCTGAGAGAGCTGCGCATTCCATACAAACTCATCCGTATTCATGCTGCTGTCGCTATAACCGCGGCGGCTGCTGATAGAGAGGCTTGAGTTCAGACTGGTGCCCCAAGGCGCTGTAAGCGTCATGCTTGGTCCATAAGAGAACTGCCAGGTATTGAGGTTGCTGTTTGGCTGCAACTTGTTTGTAGCATGGTTATAATTCAATGTTCCATCGAGCGAAAGCTCCAGCCAGTTGTTGCGATAGCTGAAAGAGAGGCGCTCTCTCCAAGTAGTACTGCGGGTGGTATTCTTCTGGGAATCAGACTGCTTGTCGAGACTCAGATAACTCACGTAGTTGTTGTAACCCAAGTAGGTGTCGGTATTCAAGTTCCATACACCGGCACTATCGATAGAGCAGTTGAACATAAAGGCTCCCATCACATTCCAGTTGCCATTGATATTCTCAGGTCGGGTGATTCTACCACCAGTCTTCTCATCGTAGGTCACCTTGTTGCTGATGCTATTGTTGGTGGTAGAGAAGTTGATGAAGGTCATGACACCCTTGTTATGGTTCTGCACGAAATTGTTGTAGAACAATCGGAAGTTCTGGGTGAACGATGGCTTCAAACCAGGGTTACCCTTCGAGATGTTCAGCGGGTCGCTGTTATCTGTGATATCAAGCAACTGAGAGATGCTTGGCTGAGAAGTGGTACCACGGTAGTTCACACGTAGGTTGCTCATCTTTGAGAAGCGATAACGGAAATCGAGGGTTGGACTGATATTCGTCACCGTGCGGACGGTATCCTTATGATTGCCCATATAATCGTAGATGAAGTTGGAGCGCTGTGGCTGAATCATTACACCGAAGTTGAGATTATATTTGCTTCGGATGAATCGCATCATCACCTGGATATCATGAGTATAGTTCTTATACTCAGAATACTTACTCAAATCCTCATCCTTGTAATTGCCAAGCTGACCGGCAAACGGATTCAGGTAACTATCCCAACCACGATATTCATGATCTCCTGTCATCGCATACTTGCTGAAATCGTAGGTGCTGCGGTCGCTCTTGGAGTAGCTGTAAGTAAACTTATAGCTGAACTGCAGGAAGGTAGCCTTCCAGAGTGGCTCACTATAGGTCAACTGGCCCGCATAACTGTAATTCTTCGAAGGAGTCAGGTTATAGCGGTTGGTCTGATAAGTAGAATCCTTACCCTCCGCTGTCTGTACGAGATAGAGCTTGGCATTGTTGAGCGAGATGCTCTTGCTGTCATTATCCGTATATTTGGCATCCATACGCAAGGTGATGTTGCGTCCCTTGTTGCCCAACTTGCGATTCACCTGCAGCATACCCCTGATATTGTTATTATCAGAATAGGTGATTCCGTTAGTCAACTGACTGTTCACCATTGCCCCAGCCTTGTCCAATTCATCAATACCTTCCTCAGAAAGAGGGTCTTTGGTGGTAATGGTATAAGGATCCTTGTTGTAAGAAGCCGACTGGCTGCCACTCAATCCATCGCTGGTACTCCAGGAGATGGAAGGACGGAAGAGGATATTGGTCATAGAGTCTGGCATCCACTCCAAGCGGATGTTGCCGTTCCAACTGTTGTTGCGGGAGAAATTCTGAGTCAAGCTGTTGCTGAACGAAGAGCTGCTACCCATGAAGTTCTCGCTGGAACGACGGCTCCAAATATCGCCATCACTGTGATTCCAGCGAAGTGAAGTATTGAACTTGAATTTATCTTTCAGTTCATAATTATAGTTAGCACCTATCATCTTGCTGGCATTCAAACCGTTAGCACCTCCGAAACCTCTACCGGGGCCACCGCCTCCGAAACCACGGTCGCTAGTGTTATTGGCATTGGCAAAGAGCATGAAGCGGTTGTTATCATTGAAATAACCTCCCATGCCACGCATATTGTAGCGGCTCTTGTTGCCCACACCCAGGTCGATATTGGAAATCAAACCCTTGTTCATACCCTTCTTGATACCGAAGTCGAGCACGGTCTCCTCCTCGCCATCATCAATACCGGTCACCTTAGAGAGATCACTCTTCTCATCGTATGCCTTGATTTTCTCGATGATGCTGGTAGGCAGGTTCTTCAGGGCAGTCTTGGTATCACCCGTCATAAACTCCTTACCGTCTACCAGAATCTTCTTTACTTCCTTACCATTAATCGTGATGGTACCGTCATCGCTCACCTCTGCACCCGGCAGACGCTTTACGAGTTCCTCTACTACAGAGCCTTCCGGTGTGCGATAGGCTGAAGAATTGTACACGAAAGTATCCTCTTTCAAGGTTACCTTCTGAGCCATGGCTGTTACCACTGCGCCTTTCAGCATGATAGCCTCAGCACCCAGCACAATCTTACCCATAGCCAAATCCTTGTTATCAGAAATTTGGATACGCTTCACAGTAGACTTGTATCCTACGCTCGAAATCTTGAGCAGATACTTGCCATTAGCCGGAGCGGTGACGTGAAAGAGTCCGTTCTCATTACTGATGGCACCAGCCACATACGTGCTGTCGCTCTTAAGCAATTGAATAGTTACCTGCTCAATGGCCTCCTTGGTATCGCGGTCGGTAATCTGACCGGATATCAGTCGCTGCTGAGCAAAGGATGCTATTGCCATCAACAGCAGCAGCATCGTCAGAATCGATTTTTTCATTCTTATTTTTATTTGTTATTATTTTCAAATATGAGTGTTTTCACACATAATCGCTATGATATTCTATTATCATTTTTTGTTACTCGATTGTTTTGACGCGTTAAATACACCAAGGTTTAATTCATTATGAGATAAAAAACGCAAATTTAGCAACTTTTTTTTTGTATTGTCTCCATTTTAGTGTATCTTTGCACAAAAATTAATACGTTAGAATGTTATGGAACAAAGAGTAATCATATCAACCCAACTGGAAAGCGAACTGGTAAGTGCACTTTCTGAGTGTGAGCACGACAAGCTTTTTGTGCTTACAGATACTACGACATTGGAACTATGCATGCCTGTATTGCAGAGTTTTTACTGCATGAAGGAAGCCCATATCATCACTATTCCGGCTACCGACAGCCATAAAGACATCGACAGTCTGATGATGGTATGGAAAGGACTGCAGGAGGGAGGAGCTTCACGCCACTCCTGTATGATTAATCTGGGCGGCGGCATGATAACCGACCTGGGTGGCTTTGCTGCCAGCACTTTTAAGAGAGGTATCAACTTTATCAATATCCCTACCACCCTGCTGGCTATGGTAGACGCATCGGTAGGTGGAAAGACAGGCATCAACTTCGGCGGACTGAAGAACGAAGTAGGTGTGTTTAACGATTCTAAGTTCGTTATTCTCGATACAGAATTCTTAAAGACGCTCGATGCAGAAAATATCTGTTCGGGCTATGCAGAGATGCTGAAACACGGTCTGATTTCTACAGAAGCAATGTGGGAAGAACTGGTCTGTTTCGACCTCGACAAGCCTGATTTGAAGCAGTTGCAGCGCATGGTAGGCGACAGCGTGAAAGTAAAGGAGCGCATTGTAGAGCAGGATCCTCACGAGCAGGGCATCCGCAAGGCACTGAACCTGGGCCATACTTTCGGTCATGCATTCGAGAGTTGGGCATTGAAGCGCAAGCCTATCCTGCATGGTTACGCTGTGGCATTCGGTCTGATTCCAGAACTCTATCTGAGTGTTGCCAAAACCGGATTCCCTACTGAGAAGATGCGCCAGACCGTAAACTTCATCAAGGAATTCTATGGTACACTGGATATTACCTGCGATGACTATGATGAACTGATAGAACTGATGCATCATGACAAGAAGAACCAGAATGGCATCATCAACTTCACGATGCTGGGCGGCATAGGCGATATCCGTATCAACCAGACTGCTACGACAGAAGAGATCAAGGAAGCACTTGACTTCTTCAGAGAAGGATAATTCAGCTAAAGAATCTTTCTTCAGAGAATCTCTTTAAAGAAAGATAGCACGCTTCGGCTTTCCGGTTTCGGTAAGCGGAAGATGCTCTACATGAAGGAATTCCCTTGGAATCCAATATTTATGATCAGATAAGAGGCGGCGAACAGTCGCCTCTACTTTTTTCATATCCTCATCTTCCGTCAGGAGGACAGCAATTTCTCCAAACTTCCCGTCTTTCTTCTTGACAATCATGAAAGGTTTTTCAAGATAAGGCTTCAACAGAGCCTCAACCTCTTCTATCTGTATCTTGATGCCTCCGCTGCAAATCACATTGTCTTTTCTGCCTTTGATGCGAAAACGGAGTTTTTCCACCTTATTATATATATAGGATTCTATTTCCACTATATCGTTCGTTACCAGGGGCTCTGCACAGACCTGCGGAGCATCTATTACCAGACATCCTTCATCGGTCTGACTGATTCTGACACTATCGAAAGGCTGGTACCATTCGCTGGCCTCAGCACCGTTAATTCTTCTCAGGGCAATATGCGAGAGCGTTTCGGTCATTCCGTAGGTACTCCAGATGGCAATATCGCCGGGAAGAGCCTTCAGTTTCTGTTCGAGAGCCTCATCTATGGCCCCACCACCGATAATAAGATGACTGATGCGGCAGAGACGAGCCCGCTCTTCAGGAACCTGCAGGGTGTTATAAACCTGCATCGGGACCATCGCAGCGAAGGTAATCTCTTCATTTACATCTTTCAAAGGATGCCCACTTGGGTAAACTGAAATAAGATGGAGATGGCGCTCTATACTCCGCACCACCACCATCTTACCTGCAATATAATCGAGCGACATACAGAGCAGGGCGCTATCACCAGGTTTCAATCCCAGGAAATCACAAGTGATGCGGGCCGAGTTGAGCATCCGCTTTTTCTCAACCAACATCGGTTTAGGCTTGCCTGTAGAACCACTTGTATGAACAAGCATCCGGTCGCTACCGTTATTCCATTCTGAAAGGAATTTTTCTAAAGTCATTTTACTACAAACAGTTTGTCACCACGAATCTCCAAAGGCATCGGTATATTATCAGTAAAGAGCTGTCCGGTGCCCAAGCCTTGCGGCATCTTAACATTAGAACCATATACTTTAGCTGCATAATGAGCAATAGCATTCAGACCGATATTACTCTCAAGAGCAGAAGTAATCCAGCTGCCGATACCACGCTGGTTAGCCAGTTCTATCCACTCGTTACATCCATAGATTCCACCATGAAGTGAAGGCTTGAGGATGATATACTGAGGACAGACCGTATCGAGCAAAGCCTGCTTCATACTCCGGACATTCACACCAATCAACTCCTCGTCTAGGGCGATAGGAAGCGGTGTTTCGCGACAGAGCTGGGCCATCTTAGGCCACTGATGCTGCTTGATAGGCTGCTCTATCGAATGAATGTCATATTTAGCCAAAGCCTCCAGCTGACTCATTGCATTCTCCGGCAAAAAGCCACCATTGGCATCTACACGCAACTCAACCTGCTCCTTGGTATACACATCACGGATGCGCTTGATGAGATCAAGTTCCTTGAAAAAATCGATAGCACCGATCTTCAGTTTCACGCAATGGAAACCCGCCTGGAGCTTCTCCTCCAGCCGTGCCAGCATCTCCTCGTAGGTTCCCATCCACACCAATCCGTTGATGGTGATTCCCTCTTCTCCCCTACCGAAAGGAGAGTCGAAAAGTTCTGTCAGGTTCTCCATTCCGGCAGGAACAGAAACCCCTTTCTGCTTCAACATTTCTGAAGAAGAAGATGCTCCTTCAGTAGGAACAATCTCCAAAAACTTCTTCGCTGCATCGAAGAACGAAGCGAAGGCTGTTTCCAAACCGAAGGTGATGCTAGGATAAGCACGAATCATATCGTATGGAATGCGTCCCATCTGCTCCACCATCTGACAAACCTGTCGCAGGGTCATCTCATATTCCGGTTTGGCATCGCAACTGAGATCAGGGAGCGTAGCACACTCTCCCACTCCCTCTACTCCCGGCAATTCATCCGATGTAAGGGTGAGATAATAACTGTGTCTCGTGGTATATACGCCACGAGACGTGCCTGCCGGCTGCTTGAAGTGGAGCGTGCGCTCCAAGATTTCTATCTTATACATTCTTTATATATCTATATATCAATACAATTGAATTCTTCACTCTTCGTTCTTCACTTCCCCTACTTTTTCTGTTTCAATTCGTAGAGATCCTTGCGGCGGTCGCGAAGATTTCTTACAGCACCGTAGGTATGAAGCTCATTCAAGAGATTCAGGTCAACATCTGATACGAGAATCATCTCGGTATTAGGTGTTGCCTCTGAACGCTTGCCATCGTTAGGGAAAGCAAAGTCGCAAGGGGTGAACACGGCGCTCTGGGCATACTGGATATCCATGTTGTGAACACGTGGCAGGTTGCCCACACTACCCGCAATGGCTACATAGCACTCGTTCTCGATGGCACGCGCCTGTGCACAGACTCTTACTCGGGAGTAAGCATTCTGGGTATCGGTCATGAATGGCACGAAGAGAATCTGCATGCCATCCTCAGCCATTAATCTTGACAACTCAGGGAACTCCACATCATAGCAGATGACGATACCAATCTTACCGCAATCGGTATCAAAGGTCTGGATATGGCTACCACCACTCAATCCCCAGCACTTCTGCTCATCTGGTGTAACATGAATCTTCTCGTACATGTCTACGCTACCATCTCTGCGGCAGAGGAAGCCCACATTATAGAGGGAATCGTCCTTAAGATAAGGCATACTACCCGTGATGATATTGATGTTGTAACTGATGGCCAACTCGCGGAAACGGTCACGGATTTCTTCGGTATACTGCGCCATCTTTCGGATGCTCTGCGCCTCACCCAAATCATTGAAACGAGCCATCAAAGGCGCATTGAAATACTCTGGAAAGAGAATGAAATCGCTCTTGTAATCGCTCACAGAATCAACGAAGAACTCAACCTGTTCGAAGAGGTCATCCACCGAAGCGTATGGGCGCATCTGCCACTGTACCAATCCGATTCTTACGGTTGGCTTGCGGTCTACATAAGAATCCGTAGGTGGCTGATAATAGATGTTATCCCACTGCAAGAGGGTGGCGCAGTGTTCGCTCTCCTCATCACTAGGAAGATAGTTGCGGATTACGCGGCGCACGTGGAAATCATTGGAAAGCTGGAAGGTAAGAACCGGGTCATAGATTTCACGGTTTCTTACATGCTCGATATACTCCTTAGGGCGCATCTTATCGGCATACTTGTGATAGTTTGGTATACGACCGCCAAACATGATAGCCTTCAAGTTGAGCTTCTCGCAGAGTTCCTTACGATACTCATACATACGGCGAGCCAGGCGCAAACCACGATAATCAGGGTGGATAAATACCTCGATGCCGTAAAGAATGTTTCCATTAGGATCGTGGGTATTGAAGGTTTCATTACCCGTAACCTGAGCATAGGTATGATCGCCCTTCACCATATTATAATTGACGATGATAGAGAGCGCACAGCCCACAATCTTATCATCAACGATAATAACCACCTGACCCTCAGGGAAGATAGTAATGAGTTTCTTAATCTGTTCTTTTGTCCAAAATACATCTGAGTCTGCGTAAATACGCCTAAATGACTTGGCAAGCTGATCATAATCCTCCATACGGAGGTTGCGCATGCCTACCTTTTCGATTTTTCGAGTTGGTTCCATAACAACTGTATTTTTATTATTATCTAAATCTGGGTGCAAAGATACAGCAAATTATAGATACGACAAAGAGTTTTCGCAAATAATTGACATTTACGAAAACTCTTTTCATGTATTTTACACAAAGAGCGCGTTTACGCTTAAAATCAGATGCTAATATTTGGCAGTTTCCTGTGGAATCGCTTTATCATGATCATCCAGATAAAACAACTTCACAGGATGATACTTCTCACTTGCCACAGAATATTTATCCTGGCGATAACGGGTCAGGATGCCTCCTATCCCCAACATCGTATGAAAAGCCGAAAGACTCGTCTGTACCTGTTGGGTACGATGACCAGACAAAGTTTTCAGTATTCCCGGATATTGTTTTCCATAACCAGATGATGTCCAGATGATGAAAGGAACATGCAGCTCATAATCAGATGCCTTCGGGGCGGCGTGCAGAAAGAGGCGACGGTCATCATCAAAGATATTCTCTCCATGGTCGCTGGTATAGAGCATCGCCGATGTAGGTTGGCTATATACCCCATCCGTCTTTGCCTGAGTCTTCTCCCATTTCTGCAGACGTTCTACGATACCATGCAGGATATAATCGGTATACCGGATGGTATTATCGTATGCATTCAGCAAGTCACGCCGGTTCTCTGGCTTCGCTTCGCTCTTACAGTCAGGTTTAAAGAAAGCGAAATTACGGGGATAGCGCTCCTGGTAATTAAAGTGAGAACCATAAGTATGAAGTACCACGAAGAGTTTCCGATAACGGTATTGCTTGGATGAAGAAGCATCTGCCGCAGGCAATATCCCATCCAACTTCTGCAACAAATCACTATCATAATGATTATCTTTTGCAGAAGCACCTTCCTTCAGGAAGTAATGTTCATCAGCCTGTTCGCCAAGGAAATCAATAAAAGAATGATTAGGCAGCTGATTGCTGATAAATACGGTATGAAATCCCGCCTCCCTGAAAGCTGCCAGGATACCTTTCTCATGAAAGAGACGTTCGAAATCTTCTGCTGATGCAGCCGACAGGAGCATAGGAACACTTTTATGCGTAGTATTACTCTGGGTTGTAGCATCGGGAAAAGCTATGATTCCAGGAGTCTTGGAAAGCAAAGGATTGGTATCGCGCGGATAGCCATAGAGACTGAAATTGTGGGCTCTCGCCGTCTCTCCCACCACCATCACATACACCTCGGGAGCCTCAGCAGCATGCTCGCTCCTGGCATCAAACCTGAAATTTCTGCTTGCCTCCCTGTAATTCTCTGAAGCCGCATCACGTTCGAAAGCAAGATAGAGATTATAGCAAACGTTAACAGGATAAAGCTGGTTGCGTAAGCGATAATCATCTACAGCCACATAGCAAGCCAGCAGACAGAATAAACCGACAGCAGCTATCTCCAAAGCCCAACGACGCACTCGATGCTGGAGTTGAACCACTATCATCCCTTTCTTGCTGATATTGACAATGGCCAGAACCAGCAAAGGAAGATAAACCACAAAAACACCCACCACGGCAGGCAACAGATTATCAAGCAGTTCCTTCACCTCGCCAGGATTGGTAGTTACAAGATTCAGAAACATATCTACCGCTATCACTCCCGTCCCGAAGAGATAAAGCAATACCAGTTGGAAGGCAGCGAAAAAAACAAAAAGAAAAGCCCACCAGATCATCTTACCCGGGCATCTGGTTAACGAAAAGAACCACATGTAGAGTGCCAAAGGCAGCAACACATTGGCACCACAAGCCCAAGGAGCCAGACATTCAGTATAGCACAGAGCTATATTAGGCAACAACAATGCTACCACAGCATACCCGTAAAGGAATGCGCCCGATGACACCTTATTATATATATCCGTAAAACTGTTCATTCTACTTTTTCATTAACACTTTAAAGAGCATTATCAAACTACATAAAGAGCATTATTACTAAAACGCTTCATTGATATTGAAGAGAAAACCAGACTGCCCCGACTTACCGAATCCATAATCCAGACGTACATTCACATTCTTCTTAAATTCCCAGCGATAACCTACACCGGCATTCGGCAAAATCTGTTTAGAGCGCAATGCCGAGAATTTCGGGAAGATGGTTCCTGCTCCAACCCACACTACGATGCCATTACGCTTCCATACATGTTGGCGCAACTCAACCGTAGCTTCCAGAGAATGTTTATCGCGATAACGGCCTTCATAATAGCCACGCATGGAATGAGTACCACCCAATTCAGCCATCATTCCCCACGAAGGATTACCAAAGTTGAGGTTAGCCCCAATGTCCTCGGCAAGAACCGTTCCCTTACCCAGTCGCTGATAGGCATCAAAACGAAATGCCGTCGTACTGAAAGCATAATCATTTCCCATAAATCGAGGTCTGAACATCTGATTGATATTCAGATAGATACCACGATGTGGATTCGTAAGATTATCTCTGTTATCATATACCAGAGAAACGCCAGCTCCTACATTCCAAGTATGCTGATCCATGCCTTGCAGTAATTCCGGACGCTCAATATGTTTACCTATTACATAGTCATAACTCGCCATCGGTCCGATATAGAAATTATCTGCTACACGAAACAGGAAGCTAACTTCAGCCTGAGCCTGCCAGCGCTTCATGTCACTCTTATTGGCATCGTTATCGCCCATCTCATAGCCTATTCCCCAAAAATCAGCGGGAAAAGAATAGAAATAAAGGTGATAATCGATGCGATATCTTCCTTTAGGAGCAATATGGTTACCACGGACACCCAACATATAGAAACCTACAGAACTGACATCACCATAAAGCGAGACATTAGAAGGAGGAAGAATACTGTCATTCGGATCAGTACGGTATAGTCCTGCTGCCACCAATCCCAATCCAAACTTGGTATCAGAGGCATAATGAGGACCACCTATCACACTAAAATCGAAACGCTTATGCTTCTTGTTTTTGTTGGAATCATTAAAGTAGTCAAGAATCCGGTTCACCCATGATTTCCCGGCACGTAAAGCCATCGTATCCACCTTCTCTGCAGATGAGATACTATCGGTTACAGAAAGCTCAGAGGCATAGCTGCCCAATGCCAACATCATAATAAGTATTGTCAGAATATGCTTCATTTTGTTGATTTTATTATTTTAATACACTAATGCTACATTATCAATCCACAAGGTATTGCCTGGAGTTCCGATATAGGCTCCACCATCGGATGAGGAGAACTGAAGAATCAGATGAGTAGGTGTTTCGTTAGCACTCGCCCATCCTACTTCTTTTACCGGCACACTCTTACCCTTGCTGTTACGGGCATAGTCAGTGGATCGCAGTCCCATAGTAGCAGCCTGATAACCTGCCATGTGGCGGATATCGCCATAATGGATTGTATAGGTAGCATCTTCCACCCATCTATTGGTACTCTTTCCGAATCTGACTACCATCGTACCCACACGTTTAGCTGTTATATTTCCCTTAGCATCTTCATGCCGTTTCTGCAGATAGAGCACAGCTATAGCATGATCTCGACCTGCAACCGTAGAGGCTCCGCTAAATCCATTCTGCTTGATACGATTGGCTGCATTAGGAAAAGAAGTCTTATAATCAAAGCGCAAAGCCTTAGGACGTGCGGTGAATGGTATACCCCAGTTGATGGCTTTAGGACCATCCTTGGTACTTGTTATCGGTTCACGAACATTACCCAGAAAGAGAGAACCGGCAGCCAATACCTTGATATTGATGAGTCCCAGTACTTTTACTTTCTCAATATGGGTTACCAGTTTGGCACAATATCCACTACCATGTTTATCACGAAACACAGAGTTATTCGTCTTATAGATGCCCGATACATGTGCCAGGACATTAGAGGACCCCCAAGGCGAACCACCCTTATTGGTATAAGGAATATTACCATTGACAGTCATATTAGGTCCAACGGCATAAACTGTTTTCTGATTTCCTCCGATAATGCCTGATTCTTTGATATTCCTGACTACCCAGTGGTCCATATTACCATATTTAAAAGGAACCACCTTTCCCTGTCCCTTAACGGGAAGGCACGGCAAGGTAGCAACCGCCATAACGATGCCTGATATTATTATTTTCTTCATATCTGTTTCTTTTATATATCATTAAGGCTGCAAAGATAGAAAAATATTTTCTAGTTTTCAGTTTTCTTCGACATAAAGCATAAAAAATTAAGAAATAATAATATATTTACTGTATTTTAATTGCCATAAAACAAAAAAGTCCTGCATTTGCTGTTATAAACAAATACAGGACTCCTGATTCAATATACAAAACAGAATCTCTTGCACCGGTTACAATAGAGACATGCACCGGTTACAATAGAAACATGTTCCGATTACTCCAAAAGCTATTATCGGTTTGAATACATATTATCATAATACTTCTGATAATCACCAGAGGTTACATTGTCCATCCATTCCTGGTTCTCGAGATACCATTTCACGGTTTCCTCGATACCCTCCTCAAACTGGAGAGATGGCTCCCAGCCGAGTTCCTTCTGCAACTTTCTAGAGTCAATAGCATACCGCATATCGTGACCCTTTCTGTCTGTTACATAAGTAATCAAATCCAAGTCAGCACCCTCAGGGCGACCGAGCAATCTATCAACAGTCTTGATTACCACCTTGATGATATCGATGTTCTTCCACTCGTTGAAACCGCCGATGTTGTAAGTCTCGGCAATCTTACCCTTGTGGAAAATCATATCGATGGCACGGGCATGATCTACTACATACAACCAGTCGCGCACGTTCTCACCCTTACCATATACTGGCAATGGCTTGCGATGACGGATATTGTTGATAAACAGCGGAATCAACTTCTCAGGGAACTGGTATGGACCGTAGTTGTTAGAGCAGTTGGTTACGATGGTAGGCATACCGTATGTATCGTGGAAAGCACGGACGAAATGGTCTGAGCTTGCCTTGGATGCAGAGTATGGAGAGTGAGGATTATACTTGGTAGTCTCTACGAAGAACTCCTCGCCGTAAGCCTCGTGGTTCTTACCGCTGGATGCCTTGGTGGTGAAAGGAGCAGGAATGCCCTCAGGGTGAGTCATCTGCAATGCACCGTATACCTCATCGGTAGAGATGTGGTAGAAGCGCTTACCCTCGTATCCCTCAGGAAGACTTTCCCAGTAAATCTTTGCCGCCTGGAGCAGAGACAAGGTTCCCATCACGTTGGTCTGAGCGAAAGTGAATGGATCCTTGATACTTCTATCTACATGGCTCTCGGCAGCGAGATGGATGATGCCATCCACCTTGTAGTCCTGCATCAGCTTCAGCATCAGATCGAAATCACATATATCACCCTTAACGAAAGTATAGTTAGGCTTGTCCTCGATGTCCTTGAGGTTAGCCAGGTTGCCTGCGTATGTCAACTTGTCGAGGTTGATGATGTGATACTCAGGGTATTTGTTCACGAAAAGTCTTACTACGTGTGAGCCGATGAAACCAGCACCGCCCGTGATAATGATATTCTTCATTTCAATTAATAATTTATAATTAATAATTATTTTGCTGCCGCCAATTCAGCGATGCACTTCTTCAAACTGTCAGTCCAGTATGGCACCTTAAATCCGAAAGTCTGCTTCAGCTTACTCTTGTCAAGTACAGAGAAGTGAGGACGCTTCACTGGGCTTGGGAACTCCTCGCTGTAGCAAGGCTGTATATCGCAAGTATTTCCGCTCAGTTCGCAGATAATCTTAGCGAAATCAAACCAAGAGCAGACACCCTCATTAGAGAAGTGGTAGATGCCCGTCTTATCCAACTGGTCAGTTTCGATGATATGTGAGATAACAGCAGCCAGGTCGCCAGCATAAGTTGGAGTACCCACCTGGTCGAAGACCACCTTCAGGGTGTCGTGGCTTGCCGTGAGACTCTGCATAGTCTTCACGAAGTTCTTACCCCACTGCGAGTAGAGCCATGCTGTACGGATGATGATATGCTTGCATCCTGTAGCTTCAATACTCTTTTCGCCTGCAAGTTTCGTTTTACCATATACCCCCAAAGGATTCGTTTCCCAATCTTCACGGCAAGGTATATTCTTATCGCCCTGAAAAACATAGTCGGTAGATACATGAATTAAAGCACCATCTACCTCCTTCATAGCCTGTGCCAAATTTCCCGCAGCAGTATTGTTGAGCAGATTAACCAGATCGTAATCTGTTTCAGCCTTATCTACGTTGGTATAAGCAGCGCAGTTAACAATTACCTGAATATCATTCTCCCTTACCTTTTCTCGGATAGCGTCAAGATTGGTGATATCCAGTTTTTCATAGCCTTCAGCCACATCGGTGAAGACAAACTTGTGATTGCTTTTTTGGGCACAGATTTGCATTTCATGTCCCAATTGACCATTAGCGCCTGTTACTAATATATTCATTGTTTTAATATTTTATTCAATATAATATTTTAAAGTCTACTTACCATTTCCCTCTACACATGAAGAAAACAGATTTTTTCTCTCGAAATCTATTTCCTACTACCTACATATATAAATCCATTCATCTATATATAAATATGTGGCAAAGGTAAAAAAAAAAATTGAGTTGACCAAAAAAAAGAAAAGAAAAGAGAAGAAACTAACATATATTAAACAAAGACCGCCACACTTTTTCACAAAAGCATGGCGGTTTTCCCTAAAACATAATAGATAAGCTTTGCCTTTAAGGGCAAACTTGAATCATCAAGTAGCCTAGTCTATTACCAATCCTTTTTTCCCTAATATAAACTAAACCTGTTTTCCTATTTAAATCAACATACTAAATCAACAAAAGGAATTTTCTTTATCATTAAATACTTTTAGAAGACTTGAAGTGGTAATAAAACCATAAAAACTACTGTTTTCTGATTTCGGTTGCAAAATTATATCATTTTTTTCAAAGTTGTATACCTAAGTAGTATTTGGGTAAAAAAATAGCCTACTAAAGAAATAGATAACTCCCTAAAAATCAGAGATTTCAACATATTAACTATTTTTATCTAAAGTAAATGGTATTATATGAAAGGAAATTTGTATCTTTGCACCACAAAACGGACAAAAGGACGAAAATAACATTTAAAAGACGATTTTGTTATAATTATAAAGAAGCATTAAAGATGAAACTACTTATATATTTACTTCTTTTGCTTACTATGCCATTGGCTGCTCAAGGCAAAACGGACGAGAAGACTTTATTGGATTGTATTGACAAGATGATTGAAAACGACCAATATTATCAGGGAATCAAGGAAAAGGAATTGAAACATCTGAAGCGGCAAGCTTATGAAGCTGAAGACGACCAAACCCGACTACTGTTTCTTGACAGCATATATCATGCCTATAGTACTTACCGCTACGACTCAGCATACGCATATATGAAACAGGGGCTTGAATTGGCAGAAAAATGTCATAACACCTATTATATATTACGTAACCAGATAAACCGGGCGTCCATACTCTCGGTGAGGGGATTTTATGGCAAAGCAGAAAGCTTACTCCAATCGCTCAATCCTAATGAGATGCCATACCAGCTGAAGCAATACTATTACTTCACATACGCCTGGCTCTACAACTATTGGGAATCATACGCCAAGAACTCAGATTATGCCGAAGAATTCCGTGCCCAGAAGAAACATTATATGACCCTTCTGATACAGAGTTTCAACGAAAACAATAAGCATAACGTCTTCTATCAGTATCTCATGGGCGAATACGCCTATCTCCACAACCCTACCAGCAAGGAATCGCTCAACTATTATCTGAAGGCACTGAAGATGTCGCCAGCCAAATCCCGCATACATGCCATGTCGGCTTATGGTATAGCCAGATATTACAAACATATAGGCAAATTCGACCATTACGAGAAATATCTTGTAGAGGCATCCGTGAGCGATGGATTGTGCCAGCTCAAAGAAACGATTGCGCTTCAAAAGCTAGCCTACTACATCTTTAAAAAGGATGCGAGTAACAGTAAGAGAGCTGCCAAATATATCCAGCACACGATGGAAGATGCACAGTTCTTCAACAACCAACTGCGCATGATGGAGATTTCCAACATCCTTCCAGTCATCGCTTCAGCCAACCAGCAGGCTGCCGAGCGCTCTCGTACCCGCTTTCTTTGGGGGTTCATTGGTGTAAGCATGGCGCTGGTCATCATTCTCATCCTCTCATTCGTCAATAACCGACAGAAGAACAGACTGAAGAAAAACAAGGCTGAGATTGAAGAACAGAAAGAGAAGCAGAAAGAAATAAATGCACAGCTCACCGAACTGAACAAGCAGCTGATAGAGACTAATATCAAGCGAGAGACCTACATGCGCCTCTTTATGGACATCAGTGCGGCTTATATCAGCAAGTTATCAGATTACCGCAAACTGGTAAGCCGTAAGATCAAGGCAAACCAGACCGCCGATTTGCTGAAGAGTCTCCACACCCATAAATTGGAAGAAGAGGAATCACAGATGTTCTACAACCGGTTCGATAAGGCATTCATGGAGTTGTATCCGGGTTTCGTTACAGAATTGAACAAGCTTCTGCTGCCAGAATGTCAACTGGAAGTTCCTACTACGCACGACCTGACCACTGAGATTCGCATCTTTGCCCTGATGCGACTGGGTGTAACCGACAGCCAGGAGATTGCCACCCTGCTGCATTACTCCACCCAGACCATCTACAACTACAAGTCTGGAATGCGAGCAAAGGCGATTAATCGAGATACATTCGAATCAGATATCAATCAGCTTTGCCACATCATTAATAGTTAATAATTAATAGTTTATAGCATAAACCGCTTTGACAATCTTACTCAACGGTGCAGCCTCTATAAACTATTAACTGTAAACTATTAACTAGCTTCTGTGTATCACGGTTCCGTTAGCCTGATGCGTAGCAAGAACCAGAACCTCAGCTATTTGCACATGTTCTGGAGCACTTGCAGCATAGAAGGCTACATCAGCCACGTCATCGCCGTTCAGAGGCTCTATGCCGCGGTAAACGTTGTCTGCGCGGTTCTGGTCACCATGGAAACGGATGTTAGAGAAGTTTGTTTCAACCAAACCCGGTTTCACATTAGTAACACGCACTTTCGTATGTGCCACATCAATACGCAAGCCGTCTGTAATAGCCTTTACAGCCGCTTTGGTAGCACAATATACATTACCTCCCGCATAAGCAGCATCACCCGCCACACTACCTATATTGATTACATGACCATGATTACGCTCCACCATACCAGGTACTATCAGGCGAGTCATGGTTAAGAGACCCTTGATATTGGTATCAATCATCTGGTCCCAATCTTCAAAATCGCCCTCATATTCAGGTTCCAGTCCACGTGCGAGTCCCGCATTATTGATAAGCACATCCACATTGCGCCACTCCTCAGGGATGTAATCCACCGCTTTTTTAGCAGCTTCACGGTTACGCACATCGAAAGCCAAGGCAAGCACCTCAACACCCTCAGCCTCGAGTTCTTTCTTCAGGATTTCCAACTTTCCCGTGTTTCTACCTGTAAGAATCAGGTTATAGCCGCCACGGGCAAAACGACGTGCACAACCTTCGCCAATACCGCTTGTTGCGCCTGTAATAAGAGCAATTTTATTCATATTCTTTGATACTTTGAATTATACTTAGAACTTTTGATACTTTGAACTTTTATGATTAGCGAAGCAATTGAATTCTTCACTCTTCACTTAAAGAATAAGGACTCTGACCTCAGCATTCGCCATTTTCTCTATCTGGTTCATCGGACGTTTATAATAAACACTCTGGATAGCCTTGTTGATGATGCCATGCCCCACAGCAAGAACGGTCTGATCAGGATAAGTAACCTTGAGCCAGGTAAGGAAATTCTGGGCTCTTGATTTCATCTTTTCCAGCGTCTCTATGTTGTCCGGCCAATCCTTTGGGTCCTTCGGCAGGTCAGGGATGAATTTACCCGTAAAATCGCCCCAATCGCGCTCTCTGAGCAAGGGAGTGGTGACAACGGGATGCGAGCCGGCAATAATTTCACAGGTCTGTATACTGCGATAGAGATCGCTCGATACGAAAACACCGATAGGTGTACCGGCCATTTTCCTGGCCACTTCCTCAGCTTGCTCAATACCTTTCATATTGAGTTTTCCCGGTGTTTGTCCCTGCATAATTTGCGCCTTGTTATCCACCGTTTCACCATGGCGCACCAAATATAATTTTGTCATTGTCTTTACTTTTTCCGTCTATATCAAAAATGAGTTTTTACTTTTCCTAAGTCTATACTCCAGACATAGTTTTTACTTTCACTAAGTCTCTTTCCAAGACATCATGATTCTGATTTTGCTTACAAAATTACGGCTTTCTATCGAGACCAACAAATAATTTGCGTTAAATATAGCAATAATTAGCGTTAAATATAGCAATAATTTAAGTTTATATAAAAAACTTCTTGCTAGTTTCGGATTTCTTTCGTAACTTTGCCCCGAAATAACAAAATCAGTTTTAGTATGAAGGTAATACACAGTTCAATATTCCGCGCAGTATGCGCCATCATCGTAGGAGTCCTGCTCATCCAATATCGTGAGCAGACCGTCACCTGGATAACCATCGCCATCGGTGTTTTGTTTTTCCTTTCAGGTGTCATCTCCCTTGCCAGTTATTGGGCAGCCAAGCGCAATGCAGAGAAGATGCAGGGCCAGATTCTGTCTGATTCCAATGGTAAGCCTATCATGGGCATGATACCTAAATTCCCGCTTGTGAGTGTAGGCAGTCTTATCCTGGGATTGCTGCTTGCCCTGATGCCTCAGGTGTTTATCGCCTGGCTGATGTTCATCCTGGCATTCATCCTGATTCTGGGTGCTCTGACCCAGTTTGCCAACCTGGCTTCAGCAGCTAAGATGGGACGCGTAGGCATTCTCTTCTGGCTCTTCCCTTCAGCCCTTCTTCTGCTGGGTCTGCTCGCCATCATTAAGCCTTCAGCCATCGCCTCTGCTCCTCTTTTCATCATCGGTTGGGGTATGCTCATCTATGGAGTAGTAGAGCTTCTCAACGCCTTTAAAGTCTCCAACAACAAGAGAATCTGGCTGAAGAACCAGCAGCAGAAACAGAATTCAAAGGAGATTTATGTGGATGTAGAGGAAGTGAAGAACGAAGAGTAAAGCACGAAGAAGTCTACAGTATTTACTATCGAAGAAGTTCTGAGTAAAACAACGAAATCATTATATCATCATATATGAATAAAATTAAGTCTCTCTTTGCCTGGTTATGGCAAAAGTTTCGCGCATTCTGTACCTGGTACAAAGGATTGTATCAGGGCAGAGCGTGGTATACCAAGACCCTCGTTGCCTTGGCAAGTTGTATAGTCGCCTTCATCTTGTATCTGGGCGCAGTAGATATCAACTTCTTATGGCTCTTCGGCAAGTCACCTGGCTATTTCTCAGGCATCCTGGACCCACAGACCTCAGAGGCCTCTGAAATCTATTCGGCTGATGGAAAGCTCATCGGCAAGTATTTCAACGAAAATCGTACTCCGGTAGAATATGATGAGGTAACACCTGATTTCTTCAAGGCACTGGTAGATACCGAGGATGAACGATTCTACAAGCACATCGGTATCGATCCTATCGGTGTGTTTGCTGCTGCCAAGGATGCACTCCTCCATCATAACGGGCGCGGTGCTTCTACCATCACACAGCAGCTGGCGAAGAACATGTTCCGTGTACGTTCGCAATATTCTACCGGTTTGCTGGGCAAGATTCCTGTACTCCGCCTGCTCATCATCAAGAGCAAGGAGTGGATCATCGCGGTTAAACTCGAAACGGTGTTCAGCAAGAAGGAAATCATCACCATGTATGCCAATACTGTAGATTTCGGTAGCAATTCCTATGGTATCAAAACCGCTGCGAAGACCTACTTCAACACCACCCCTAAGGAGTTGACCACCGGTCAGGCTGCCGTGCTCGTGGGCATGCTCAAAGCTACCACCTACTACAACCCACGCACCAACCCGGAGAACAGTCTTGCACGCCGCAACACCGTATTATATAATATGGTGACACATGGCGATCTCTCAAAAGACAGATACAATGAACTGAAAGATGAGCCTATCAAGCTCGATTTCAAGGTAGAAGAAAACTACGACGGACAGGCTAAATACTTCCGTGAGGCAGTAGCCAACTACCTGAAAGACTGGTGTAAAGACGAAGGTTACGACCTCTATACCAGCGGTTTGAAGATTTATACCACCATCGATACCCGCATGCAGAAGTATGCAGAAGATGCAGCTCGCAAGCAGATGAAACAGGTACAGCAGAACTTCAACAACCACTGGAGCATCCGCCGTACCCAGGCAGGCAAAGGCAACTGGATGGGTCAGGATCCTTGGCAGGATGAGAACCACAACGTGATACCAAACTTCATCCAGGGCATTGCCGAGCGCCAGCCATTCTACAAGGCATTGATAGCCCGCTTCCCTAACAATCCCGACTCAGTAAACTATTACTATAAGGAGTGGGTTCACCCGGTTAAGGTATTCGATTATGACAAGGGCAGCATCACGATGAATATGACATCAGAAGACTCCATCAAGTATATGACCACCTTCATGCACTGCGCCTTTGTAGCCATGGAGCCACAGACCGGAGCAGTAAAGGCATGGGTGGGCGATATCGACTTCGACCACTGGAAGTATGACAAGGTAACAGCCGAGCGCCAGCCTGGTTCTACCTTCAAGCTCTTTGTTTATACCGAGGCGATGAATCAGGGTTTAACCCCTTGTGACAAGCGTCGCGACGAATATATCTCTATGGAGGTATACGATAAGAAGAAGCACGAGATGACCACCTGGCGCCCATCCAATGCCAATGGTTCGTTCTCGGGCGACAGTATCCCATTGAAGAGTGCCTTTGCCAAGAGTATCAACTCTGTGGCTGTAAGATTAGGACAGGAGATGGGCATCAAGCGCATCATCGAGACAGCCAAGAAGATGGGTATCAACAGTCCGCTGGATGACACCCCTTCTCTCGCCCTCGGTTCCAGCGATGTCAACCTCCTGGAGATGACATGCGCCTACAGCACCATTGCCAACAATGGCAAGCACCACGACCCGGTATTGGTTACCAAGATTGTAGACCACGATGGTAAGGTGGTTTACAAGGGCCCTACCGATTCCGAGCAGGTGATACCTTACAAGAGTGCCTTCCTCATGCAGCAGCTCTTACAGGGCGGTATGAAGGAGCCGGGAGGTACATCCCAGAGTCTCTGGGGCTATGTAGGCAACTACCGTGATACAGAGTTCGGTGGCAAGACAGGTACCACCAATAACCACTCCGATGCCTGGTTCATGTGTGTGAGCCCTAAGCTCGTAGTTGGTGCCTGGGTAGGAGGCGAATACCGCTGTCTCCACTTCCGCACCGGAGCCTTGGGTCAGGGATCCAGAACCGCTCTTCCTGTGTGCGGTTACTTCCTTCAGAGTGTCTTTGGCGACCCAGCCTTCCAGCAGTATCACGGCAAGTTTGACAAGCCACATGACAACGATATCACCCGCGATATGTACATCTGTGCAAGTTATGCACCAAAGCCAAAGGTAGATACCACCAAGGTAGACAGTACCGTCTTCCAGGAAGAGATCGTTCTCGATGACGAAGGCAACCCTATCATCCGCGAGGTTCCTGCCAAGAAGGCGGAAGACGAATCTGCCACCGGTACTGCCACTACAGAAGAAAAGAAAGAGAAGAAGAAGGCTAAGCCAACCGAGCAGCCTATCAACTTCGATGATCTTTAAATTTAGTTTATAGTTTATAGTTTATAGCGGCTACGCCGTTTAGCAAGAAGGCGATTTAATGTGGCTTATGCTATAAACTATAAATTATAAACTATAAATTAAATACAATGATTGATCTCGACAACCCGGAGTTGCAGAATGCACTCCAAATCATACAGTTTACCCGTCGTTCGCTTTTCCTTACCGGAAAGGCGGGGACGGGTAAATCTACTTTTTTACGTTATATAGCCGCTAATACCAAGAAGAAACATATCATTCTTGCCCCAACAGGCATTGCGGCCATCAACGCCGGAGGAAGCACGCTCCACAGCTTTTTCAAGCTTCCTTTCCACCCGCTGCTACCCAACGACAGCATGTATTCCGTCCGCAACATCCGCAACACCCTGAAGTATAATTCAGAGAAGATAAAGATTATCCGCGAGGTAGAGCTCATCATCATCGATGAGATCAGTATGGTTCGTGCCGATATCATCGATTTCCTGGACAAGATATTGCGGGTATATTGCCGCAACATGCGAGAGCCTTTCGGGGGCAAGCAGCTGCTTCTGGTGGGCGATATCTTCCAGCTGGAGCCTGTGGTAAGAGAGGACGACCGCCGTCTGCTCAGCCCCTTCTACCGCAGCAGTTTCTTCTTCGATGCCAAGGTGTTCGAATACTTCAAGCTCGTGAGCATTGAACTCAAGAAGGTATACCGTCAGAGCGATCCCGTTTTCATCAGCATCCTCGACCATATCCGCACGTCTCAGGTGCCCATGCAGGATCTCCAGCGCCTCAACCAGCGCGTGGGAGCCCAGCTCGATGAGAGCGATTCCAAACTTGCCATCACCCTCTCTACACGCCGCGATACGGTAGATTACATCAACGACAGCCAACTCCAGCGTCTTCCGGGAGAGCCTTGCCTCTTCCGTGGCCACATACAGGGCGAGTTTCCGGAGAGCAGTCTCCCTACCCCTATCGAGCTTTACCTCAAGACGGGGGCTCAGGTTATCTTCATCAAGAATGATATCGAGCATCAGTGGGTGAATGGCACGCTGGGCACCATCATCGGTTTTGATGAGGATGAGGATGCCAAGATTTATGTGCGCACCGAGGAAGGCAAGGATGTGATGGTGGAGCCTGCGGCATGGAGCAACATGAGATACCATTTCAATGAGGTTGAGAAAAAGATTGAGGAGGAAGAGATTGGCAGATACGAGCAGTACCCCATCCGTCTGGCTTGGGCGATAACGGTTCATAAGAGCCAGGGCCTCACCTTCAACCAGGTGAAGATTGATTTCACGGGTGGTGTCTTTGCGGGCGGACAGACGTATGTTGCCTTGTCCCGCTGCACCAGTCTCGAGGGCATCAGTCTTCAGGAGCCGTTGCGTCAGAGTGATGTTTTCGTGCGCAATGATGTCAAGCAGTTTGCCCGTCATTATAACGACCAGAGCACCATCAACACAGCGCTTACCCAGAGTAAGGCCGACAAGCAGTATCATGATGCCGTCAAGGCCTTTGACAGGGGCGATATGCAGTCGGCTCTCGACAACTTCTTCCTTGCCATCCACAGCCGTTATGATATCGAGCAGCCGCTTGCCAAGCGTTTCATCCGCAGAAAGCTGAACAGGGTGAACGAGCTTCAGGCAGAGAACGAGCGGTTGCGCGAAGAAATAAGAAAGAAGGATGAAGAGAAGGAGAAGCAGCAGAAGTTCCTCAAGCGCCTTGCCACGGAGTATGTGATTATGGGGAAGGAGTGCGAAAAAGAGGGAATGAAAGAGGCTGCCATCATGAATTACCGCAAGGCCCTTACCCTTTATCCTGAGCACCCGGAGGCGAAAAAAAGGCTTTTAAAAGTAAAAAGGTAAAAAGCAATATAGATAAAACAAAAAAACAGGCAAAATCACTTGCCTGTTTTTTTGTTTTATCTATAAGCTGAAAAGCTTTATCAACTGGAAACTTTCAGCTATAAGCTATCATCTAGTACCATTGTACAGCGTTCGAATAACCGCTGCGCTTGTCGTATTTCAGCGCATCTGTCAGGGTGGCTGCGTTACAACGGAAGGTGAAGTTGTAGCTCGTATATGGAGCGAGAACCACAGAACAGCTCATGTTAAAACAGTGAAGATCACGAGTCAGACTGGCGGTGGTCATACTGATCTTGTGGTTGTCAAAATCATAACCGGATGAGAAACTGATGTTCCAGCCATCACTGATTCTTACGTTACCACTCATGTTCAGAGTCTGGGTAAACTTATATGCATAGCGCATCGTCTTCTCATTGAACTTTTCTCTTCGCGTATCCTCGCTCATTGTTACACCATAACCGAAGGTCAGCGACCATGGCATCTTAAACGCCATATAACCATCTGAATCCGTTTCAGCCTTGCCGCCCTTCTTGGCTGCCGTCTTACCCTTCTCCATGCTGTCGTCTACGTTGCTCTCGATGTCGGTATCCAGACCTTCATCGTCATCATCATTGCGCTGGCTGTCCTTCTTGTCGTCCTCATCATCGCCCCCGCCAAAGAGTTTCTTCAGCTTCTCCGGGTTCAGTGTGAACGAGAAGTTTTGCGACATACCCTGGAATCGTCCGAACCTGCCCTTGCCCCACTCCGTATGGGTACCCACATAAACATTGTTCTGGTCGTCCAGCTCGTAGGCATAGGTGGCAAACACAGCGTTCATGTTGAAGGTATAGTTCTTCCACCACTTCAGTCTGAGGTTGATATTCATATCGCTCCAAGGGCGAACCTTGGCTGCGGTATTGTAACTCATGTTGATGTCGAACGCATCGATGATACTGAGTTTCTTGTATCCGGTAGAGTCCTTATCGCTCTTCACCTTCATCTCGATGTTGTTGCCCAGGGTAAACGAGATATTACCACTCTTACCCTTGTCCGGCGCACCGTAAAGGGCATTGGCATACTTCGAGTAGCTCACCAGTGATACGTTTCCGTCTGCATCGGTCTTCTGGTAGGTGTCCCAGTAGCCGTAGCGTGAAGCTCCGAAGTCTGGGGCATAACTGAAGCTCACCGTAGGCGTAAACACGTGGCGCACAGCCTGTATTTTATCTCCGAAGAGCTTGCGGCTTGGTATGTAGAAACCATAGAGTTTGGTAGAGAGACCTACGCTCATGTTCCAGTTATATACGTTGTTGAAACCGTAGATGGTATCACATTTCTCCGTTTGGCTGGCTTCATCCCATGATCTCTCCACCTTGTTGGTATACATACGGTCGATGAATTTGAACGATGGGTTCACGTTGAGATATTTGAAGAGCGTGAATGTAGCGCTCACCGGTATCTGATGCTGCCATCCGTTGCGCCAGTCCTTGATGAGTGAACTGTGCATCAGCTTATCCTCTTTGGTATTGATGCTGTTAGAGATGTGTCCCGTATAGCTCATGGCTATCTTCTCGTACCATTTCTCATCGCCCACCATCTTCTTTCTTCTGAACGGATAGAAGCGGGAGATGCTGATGTTGAGGTCGGGCAGCGTCATGGCGATGGATTTATCGCGCATGTTCTGCGAGAGGTTGGCGGTGGAACTGAGCGTCATACCGATGCTTGAGAACGAGGTGCTCCAGTTAACAGATGAGGTTCGCGTACTCTGCGTCATCGTCTGCGGATTGTAGAGCGAATTGAGGTTGTTGCGTTCGTAGCTCGATGTGGCGAAGTTCACACTTGCCGAAAGCGAACTGTATGGGCTTGCCTTGCTGTCCTGGCGGTGGCTCCATTGCAGTTTGAAGCTCTCCTGCTCGGTATAGTCTGGCATTCCCTTGTCGCCGTTCTTCGTATCCTGGTAACTGAAGAAGAAGGAACCCGAGTATTTGTATCTCTTTCGGTAGTTGCTGGCTGCCGAGAGTCCCCACGATCCCTTGGTATAAATCTCGCCCAGCAGCTTCAGGTCCCATTTATCGTTCATGGCGAAATAATATCCGCCATCTCTGAGATAGAATCCTCGTGCCGTTTCATCGCCGTAGGTTGGCATGATGAAACCGCTGCTGTAGCTCTTGGTGAACGGGAAGAAGCCGTAAGGGATGGCAAGCGGCATAGGCACATCGCACACCACGAGATAGGCTGGTCCGAATACCACATCCTTGCCCGGCCTTACCTTGGCTCGGGAGAGCGAGATGTAGAAGTCGGGATGCGGATTATCGCAGGTGGTATACCTTCCGTGCTGCAGATAGATGACTCCCGATGAGTCGCGTTTCGACTTCACACCGGTCAGGAATCCGTCTTGCTGTTCTGTATATACATTATTAATAAGGGCCTTCTTGCTCTTGAAGTTGAATTTGATGGTGTCGGTATCATAGGTGTCGCTACCCATCTTGAAGACAGGTTTGCCCTTGATGCCTCCCTCCACCGTACTGTCGGGTGTACCCATCGCCTTCACGTTGCTCTTGTCCATATCCATGGAGATGCGGTCGGAACTGAGGTCCATGTTGGTATACTTCACGTTGGAGTTTCCGTAGAGATATGCCACCTTGTTCTTGGCATCATATACGAGAGAGTCGTCCGCCTGATAGTTAACCGGTGCGTCTACTCCACCCTGTTTCTTTCTGGCGATACTGTCAAGGCGAATACTGTCATCCACCACTTTATTATGTTTCCATATAGCTTTCTGCAGCGAGTCCATCTGCGTGGTGTCGTCAGCCTGTTTCAGCTTGGGCTTTATTTCGTTACCCAGCGAGTCTACGAACACACTGTCCCCCACGCTGTCAACGGTTTCCGTCTTCTCCGTTTTCTTCTTTTTCTTTTTCGAATCGGGCGTACCTGGGTTAGCCACCATCACACACGAGATGGCAGCGAGCAGCAGCATAGCTATCGTCGATTGTTTTCTCATTCAATAAATTAGAATTCTATTCAAACATGCGTTCCCATTGCTGGAAGCGTTTTACTCCTTCCTCTCCGAACTTCATGAGACTTTTTTCTGCTTTCTCAATTGTTTTTTCCCGGTCGAGGTGAGTTTTGCTGAAGAATTTATCAGCGTAGCAAATCACCTTCTCCTCCATGGTTTCCGGCAGGAAATTCTGATGTGGCAGGGGCAGGTTCTGTGCTATGATCTGTGCCTCTGTGATGCCTGCACCGGTATGGCGCTCACATACGCGGGCATGTCGCTCATATCCTTCCTTGCGCAGGATTTCTGCTCCCAGTCGTCCATGGCAGATGTAGGGCTGCGAGCCGAAACACTGTATGCCTGGGGCATCGGTCATGAAGATGCCGAGGTCGTGGAGCATAGCTGCTTCTTCGATAAACTGGGCATCGAGTTGCAATTCGGGATGATACGAAACAATCTGTAGCGCTTTTCGCGCTACAGATTGGCTATGTGTAATGAGGATATGCCGAAGCTCATTATCCTCAGGATAATACTTATCAATAATAGCTTGATAATTCATTTCTATTATATTTACTCAGCATCGCGCTCGATGTAAGCGATAACATCGCCCTTGCGCACCTTGCTGCCCTGCTTGGCATTGATTTCTACGAGCTTGCCGCCCAATGCAGCTGGGATGGTTTCAAACTCGCCCCAAGGAGCCTGGATATAGCAGAAGGCATCACCTTCTTTATATTCCTTGCCGATGTATGGCTCTACAGCTGGCTGGCACTCGCCCTCGCCCTGGAATTCCCAGAAGAGCTGGCCGGCTACTGGTGCCACTATGGCATCTGCCTTGGCGTGCTTGAACTCTGCAAGCTGTGCAGGAGTAAGGGTTGTACCGAGCTTAGCATCCTTTGCCTTCTGAAGGTCGGCCAGGAAGTTCTTCTTTGCCTGTCCGCTCTTGTAGTTGCGATACTGCTCTGGGTGCATAGCGAACTCAAAGAGTTCCTCGTCGTCCTGACCGTAATCCCAACCGTTCTCGTCCATCTCCTTCTTGAAGTCGTCGAGGGCGTTGGTGAGCAATGTGTGTGCATCAACATCTGTAAACTCGCGACCCTGCTTCTTGGCGAGTTCTACGAGTTCTGGGTCGATAGTTCCAGGAATCTTACCGCTCTTACCGAGAATCATACCCCACATAGAGTCGTCCATCATTACGAAGCGCCCCTTGCCCTGCTCCATGGTGAGGAGGTTCATCAGTGAGATGTTCTTTACATACTGGCTGAATGGGGTTACCAATGGAGGATAACCTACGCGTGGCCATACATACTCTACCTCGTCGAAGAGCTTGATGAGCAGGTCGTCCATAGACAACTCTTCCTCACCCTTCTTCTTGCGGATGTTGTTGATGGTCTGACGCATACCGCCGAGGTCTGCCATCATAGAACCCATCATACCGCCTGGGAGACCGCAACCGAGCAACAATGAAGACATGATCTTGTTACCTGGGTTGATGAAGTAGCCGAGCCACTCGTCGATGAACTCCTGAGTCATAGCACGAGCCTTCATATAAGCGCTCATGTTGATTTCAGGCACCTCGAAGCCCTCGTTCTTCAGCATGCTGATAACTGAGATTACGTCTGGGTGAACCTTACCCCATGACAATGGCTCGATGGCTGTATCGATGATGTCGGCACCATTGTTGCAGACCTCGAGGATAGAAGCCATAGAGAGACCAGGCCCTGAGTGGCCGTGATACTGGATGACGATCTCAGGATACTTGTCCTTAATCATCTTGGTGAGTTTGCCGAGGAATGCTGGCTGGCCGATACCTGCCATATCCTTCAAACAGATTTCCTCTGCACCGGCAGCGATGAGCTGGTCGGCGATGTTCATGTAATATTCCAGGGTATGAACAGGAGAGTTGGTGATACAGAGTGCACACTGTGGAGTCATGCCACCCTCCTTTGCCCACTTGATAGAAGGAATGATGTTGCGCACATCGTTCAGTCCGTCGAAGATACGTGTGATGTTGGTACCCTGCTTAGCCTTTACCTTATACATAAGGGCGCGCACGTCGTCAGGCACAGGATACATACGAAGAGCGTTCAATCCGCGGTCGAGCATGTGAGTCTTGATACCCACCTCGTTGAAAGGTTTGCAGAATGCGCGTACGGCATCGTTAGGGTTTTCACCTGCCAGGAGGTTAACCTGTTCGAAGGCACCGCCGTTAGTCTCTACACGGCTAAAGCATCCCATTTCGATGATAACTGGGGCAATTTTAGCCAACTGATCCTTGCGTGGCTGGAACTTACCAGAGCTCTGCCACATGTCTCGATAAACGAGACTGAACTGAATTTTCTTCTTCATTATTATTGTTCTTTTTCTTTATATTCGATGTATGAATTTAATTCCAAGGTGCAAAATTAGACAAAAAAATCGAGAAATCGTCCTATTCGCCTCTTTTTTTATATTTATTATGTTATTTACTTCAATATTTCCTTCTTCATCTTGCTGTTCAGCTTCTCGGCTGCAGCATGGGCCTTGGCGTTGGCCTTCATCGCATTGAGCGAGCGGTGGAAACCCTGGATGCAGCCCTCACGATCAGAGAGAGCCAGACTGTCGCCCTTCATATATACAAAGGTGAAGGTATCGCGCTTCGTCTTCTCATTGAGCACCACGCCATCCAGCTCGCGGTGGCCCTGCACCAGAATCAGTTTGCCGTTATAGGCATGCCATTCCGTATACTGAGGCACATCAGGATATTCTACCGGGCTGTCGTCGTCCACATCTTTGTTTATCATCACCCTGCCCACGGCCATCGCCTCGCTCATGCGCTTCAGGGTGAAGCCATACTGGCGCGGCACCATATAGGTTTCTACGATGCTGTCAGGCATGTTGGCAAGGATTCTCGCCTGCTGGCGCTTGCTCAGATGCGATACATCGCGCAGCTTCGGCATCACCGGATAGGTCCAGGTGGCCTTCAGCTGGTCCAGGTCTATCACCATGTCGGCACGGTTCTTCTCATCCTTCTCCTCGCATGGCATCACGCAAACCCAGTCGCCCACCTCTATATCTCCAAACACCTGATGGTTGCGAGTGGCATCCAGAATGTTGTATCTCACGGGGTCGCCGCCTCCGTTGGGCAGCAGCACCAGCGCGGTATCCGAGCAGCCCAGGCAGGCAAGTCCGTAGATAGCCCTGTCGCCCTTAGCCGGTTTCGAGAGGCTGATGGCGAGTTTCGAATTGTCCATACGTGGTGGTTTCTTTCCCCTGTGACATGCTGCGAGGGTTGTGGCGGCTAGCGCCAGTGTGAGTATTGTCTTGACTTTCATCTTTCTATTCATTATTTCAGATGCAAAACTACAACTATTTTTTGGAAGCACCAAATATTGAATCGTAAAATAATTAAAAAAATAGGTGATATATTTTGTAGTGTCTCGATTTTGCATTACCTTTGCAACCGTTTTTTGGGATCAACATCCCCCTCGTCCTGCCACACACGCCGGATGATGAAAAGAAATAGGACCAACTCAAGAATTATATGCAACAAGAGAATATGACAGACAAGACAAATACACACGCTCTCCCGGCATGGACCGAGGTAGAGTATACCGCATTATGCAAAAACCCGTACCTGTTAACCCCATTCTTCATCCCTAAGGAGGCGAAGTGCTTCACGTGCCGCGAAGATGGCACGAGGGAAGAAGAAAGAATGGTTTTCCTCGTTTTCAAATCTACTGCAGCCCCTGCTGATGCCGAATGGGAAGATGATCCTGTTCCGGGCGAGATGTGGGTGCGAGCGCTGGGCGATGACGATGAGGAGATTGAGCCTGCCAAGGTGATTTACCTGGGTCAGGACATCGAGGATTTCATCCGTGTAGCCGCTGAGGACGACCAGACCATCACCTTCGATTTCTGGTGGCGCCACGGCGAGGTGAAGGTGGAGAAGGCTGAGAAGACGGATGACGGATTCGTATGCCGCAAGGATGATTTCGGCGATGACGGACTGGCTGTTACCCTGATTCCTGAGGACGGCGGCAATCCGGTTGTCCTCCGTCTTCAGATTCCTTACATCGGTTTCTCGCTCTACGATGCCGAGGGCAACAAGGTGCATGGCGAGCTGAGCATTCCGCAGGATAAGGTGGATGACTACACCTACGAATTTGTGGGCGATGACAGCAACGACCGTTTCACCCTTCAGCTCGACAGCAACAGGCTGGTTTACATGTGTGTATTGCGCCATGAGGACCATCAGCTGGTGGTTCGCAACCAGCGCGACCGTCTTTCAGTAGTAGATCAGATTCCTACCGAGGGCAAGCTTTCTGAGTTGCTGATGAACACGAATTCTGCGTTCATCAAGAATAGGAATCACCGTTGGCGCATTCAGATTGAGGGCACCACGCTGTCTCACGAGGTTGAGTTGAATGTAGATGCGGCATCTCTGGTAGCATTTGCTGAGGAGCAGATGCAGAAGGGCATGGAGATTGACGAGCTGGGGCAGCATCTGATGGCATTGGAACAGAAGTATCATTTCCAGTGGTTCTGGCTGAGTGAGGACGACTGGAGTCATGACAATCCAGTGTTCGACATGTTCATGAAGCAACTTTGTGCCTTTTCGTATGTCAGTCAGAATCCTGTTCAGGCAGATGCATTGATGGCAAGGAACTACAAGCGTAAGATTCGCCGTTACAGCAGTATGCTGAAGGCTCACAAGCGTGGCGAGTTGAATCTTTTTGAGGAGAGCGATGAGGTGCGAGCCGAGTATCTCCGCATCTTCCAGGGTTTCCATCAGCCTTTCGTAGAGGCTTTTGAGAAGGAGGAAGAGGAATAATCTTTTAAGTTTTATCCCTCACACCCCTCACTTTTTCTCTTTTCAAAATATTAATCACCTGATAATAAGAGAATTATCTATTTAGAAAAGCGTGATGGATGGACAAAATGTTTACAATATCCATCACGCTATCCATCACTAATAGCCTTCATCTATCACGTTTTTCAGCTTATCTTCTTGCAAAAAGCAAGAAGATCTTTGCAGAATATGGTTATGGGACCTGGCGAAAACGGCCCACACGTTGTGCTGCGCTGGCTCACGGATATTACTGCGTCGGGTTACAGATATTACTGCGTCGGGATACAGATATTACTGCGTCGGGATACAGATATTACTGCGTCGGGGTACGGATATTACTGCGTCGGGGTACGGATATTACTGCGTCGGGGTACGGATATTACTGCGTCGGCTAGCGCAGACGTATCCGTAGGCTTATTGAGACGGCTGAATTCGCTGACAGAACTACTTGAATTAGCTAACTGAACTACTTGAATAGCCCGACCGGGATAAAAACAAAGCGGGCGGACCTCTTTTCAAGAAGAAGGCCGCCCTGTTTCCTAATTAAACTTTGTTGCATTAAAGAAATGCAATGCTTGAGCAAAAATATTTTTATTTCTCTATCAGTCCCTCTACATACTTGCAGAGGATACCGATGCCCTTGAGGTTTTCGCCACCCTGCGGAATGATGATGTCAGCATAGCGCTTGGTCGGTTCGATAAACTGCTCGTGCATCGGCTTCAGGACCTTGAGGTATCGGTCTACCACCATCGATACGGTGCGACCCCTGTCGATGGTATCACGCTGAATGTTGCGTATCAGGCGCTCATCAGCATCGGTATCCACGAACACCTTCAGGTCCATCAGGTCTCTCAACTTCTTGTCCACCAGCGTCATGATGCCTTCGATAATCACAACCGGCTTGGGGTCAACGTGAATCGTTTCCGGTTCACGGTTGCATTTGATATAACTATAGGTGGGTTGCTCTATCGCCTTGCCAGCACGCAGATCAGCGAGCTGCTGGTGCAAAAGCTTCCAATCGAATGCCGACGGGTGGTCGAAGTTGATCCGATGACGTTCTTCCTCGGTCATCTGCGAGGTATCGTTATAATATGAATCGAGGGGCACCACAGCCACATAATGAGGCGGCAGCACTTCTACGAGTTTCTTCACCACAGTAGTCTTGCCGGAGCCTGTGCCTCCCGCAATGCCAATAACGGTCACTTTATCTTTCATATTCTTTCTATAAGATTTCATCAAACATCTTGCGGTAGAATTCAGCCTTCTTCTCCACTGCCATAGGATAGGCACGGGAACTGGATGGCATGCGGTACAGACGGAGTCTGCGGCCCTCGAACTGGAATTCTGCATAGCCTCCCATCTCAGGCTTTTCCTTGATGCCGAAGTGTTCTGAAAATACCTTCGTGGCAAGCTGGCCGGCTGTAAGCACCGCCCTGCAATGGGGCAGCTGGCGGAGCATGCCGTCGAGATCGGCGGGCTGCACGATCTGCAGGTCCTTGTCGGATGCCGTATTCTTGGTGCGTATCACCTGCTGTGCGGTATCATAGATGGCGACGCCCTTCTCCCTGAGAAATTCCTTAATAGCATAGAGGCGGTAGGTCTTCTTCTCTACATCCACGAAATGGAACTTATCCTGGAAGTAGATAATCCCGAATATCCTCCACATATCATTCTGGAAGTTGGGATAATACCAGGGCATGCACCACCGCTTCGCTGCAGGCGGAAACGTGCCGAGCATCAGCAGCCGCGCATTCTCGGGCAGCCACGGCTCAAAAGGATGATTCTCTACCATTTTCTACCTTTTTCCTTCACCAGGTACATCACTACCGGCAGGTGATCGCTGTAGCCGTTAAGCCATCTGCCGCCTGCCTTGGTACGCAAAGGAGCACCCTTGTACTGACCTTCCTGCTGGATGAGGTAATCGCGGTGGAAGATGTGGTTCTTCCAGAACTTCAGAGAACTGTAGTCCTTGTTCTTACTATCCCTGTTCAGGAGATTAGGCGTGATGACAATCTGGTCGAAGAGATTCCATGAACCGCTGTAGAACAGGGTTCCCTTGCCCTCCTTGGCCAGGATGTTATACCATGGGTTATACATTTCATCGGCACCCACCTCGCTGATTTCAGCCTTCGCCTTCAGCACCTTATGCATGCTGGCGTTGGTAGGATCATCGTTCATATCACCCATCACGAACACCTTCATCTCAGGGTTCAGACGGAGCAAACTGTCTTTTACCACCTTAGCCTGGCGCGCTCCGCTCTCGCGATAGAACGAACCGGAGAAACGGCTTGGCCAGTGGCATACGATAACCGCTACATCCTCGCCCGCCAACTCACCACGTACGGTGAGGAAACCACGGGTCTTGTAGGCAGAATCCTTGGCAAGTTCCTGTACGTAAGGCACCAATCGGGTATTCTTCACCGTGAAGAGTGCCGGATTATAGAGCAGCGCACAATCGATGCCTCGCTTATCGGGACCCTCGATATGGCAGAACTGCATGTTTCTTGCCTTGAGAGGCGGCTGCGCGGTGAGATCTTTCAGCACGTTGGCATTCTCAACCTCAGCCAGACCAATGAAGGCACAACCAACGTTAGGCAGCACATCGGTACCCATGTCGGCAAGTGCACGCGACATATTCTTGAGTTTATTGGTATATTTCATACCATTCCATCCCTTAGCAGGGAGATACTCATAATCATTCTTACCGGCATCATGGCAGGTATCGAAGAGGTTCTCCTGGTTATAGAAACCCACAGCATACACCTGATACTGCTTGTTACCGGAAGTCTGCGACTTCTTTTTCTGTGCCGTAGCACCCAACCCAATCATGAGGAGGGCAGCCAGCAAGAGCAAATGTTTTCTCATACTAATATTAAATATTAATGTATACCTAATTATATATGTTCACCTTAACACGGTGAGGTAACAGGCAGCAAAGATACCTAAAAAACCGGAAACATCTCCATAAAAACGAATATTTTTTCAGTTTTCATACATTTTTAACATAAATAAATTCATTTTTCAAAAAATTTTTTGTTACTTTGCAGCATTAAACACATTGAATCGGAACAGAAGACACAAGACCAGGAACACGGTAAGTCCCCTTATCGCCCAAACAAGACCTAGCGGGACATATATCATCACTGCTCAAAGAGACTACTGTTGCCGGTTTATTAATACTTAATACATATAAACTATGCAGAAGAAAGTAAACTTAACAATGTTAGCACTCTTCTCATGTTCATTGGCTATGGCTCAGAACGAAAAGACTGACCAGAACATAGCACAGGGACTTGACGAGAATGCTTTCACCTTCTCCGAGGCACAGTTGGGCGAGGACGATGACATGTCATCCAATGTCACCATCCTCAATTCTACCAGCAACGTATACGCGAGCCAGGCAGGTTACCTGTTCTCGCCAGCACGTTTCCGCTATCGTGCCTTCAACCAGAAGTACAACGATGTCTATATCAACGGTGCTTCCATGAACGATATGGAGACCGGACAGTTCCGTTTCTCCAACATCGGCGGTTTGAACCGATTCTCCAGAAACGTAGACTTTGCCCTGCCTTTCGAAGCCAACGGCTATTCGATGACCGGCATGGCAGGCTCCAACAACTATGATTTCCGTGCCGGAAGCATGCAGGAAGGACAGTATGCCAGCGTAGGTGTTGCCAACCGCAACTATACCCTGCGCGGACTCTACTCCTACTCCAGCGGCTTCAACGAGAAGGGATGGGCAATAACAGCCGGTCTCACCTACCGTTGGGCTAACCGGGGATACGTAGAGGGAACCTTCTACAACGCCCTCTCCTATTTCTTCGGTGTACAGAAGAAGTGGATGAACGGCCACTCGCTGAGCTTCTCCACATGGGGTAACCCGACAGAAAGAAGTACCCAGGGAGCATCTACCGACGAGGCTTACTGGCTGGCAAACGACTACCAGTATAACCCATACTGGGGATACCAGAACGGACACAAGAGAAACTCACGCGTAGTGAACGACTTTGCCCCTTCGGCTATCGCTACATGGGACTGGGAAATCAACGACCAGATGAAGCTCACCACATCGGTGTTCGGAAAATACTCTATGTACAAGAGCACCAAGCTCAACTACAACAACGCAGAGAATCCACAGCCAGACTACTGGAAGAACATGCCATCAGCCAACTACTATGTATGGGGCGACTACAAGAACGGCAACAACATGTATACCTGGGAAAACTGGAACAACGCCGTAAACTACTGGCAGGCAAGCAAACAGAACCGACAGATTAACTGGAACCGCCTGTACTATGCCAACCAGCAGGCAGCCAAGAACGGACAGGATCTGCTATACTATGTTCAGGCTAAGCACAACGACAACCTGACCCTGAGCCTGTCATCCGTTCTGAACACCAAGCTGACCAAGAAATCGAACCTGGCTACGGGTATCATGCTCGGAAAGAGTACCAACCAGCACTATCAGACACTGGAAGACATGCTGGGCGGTGCCATCTTCCACAACATCAACACATATGCCCTGGGAGATTATCCTAAGACCGACCCACGTGTGCAGTACGACCTGAACACAGCCGGTCCTAACAACACAGGCAAGCTGGTTTACGAGGGCGACAAGTTCGGTTACGACTATCGCATCGACGTGAACAAGGCAAACGCATGGAGCACCTATACAGCCGAATTCTACAACATGAAGGCGATGCTGAGCGGACGTATCGGATATACCGGAATGAACCGCCGAGGCTACATGCGCAACGGTATGGCACCGAACAACAGCCAGGGCAAGAGCGGCACAGCCAACTTCCTGGACGGTGGCGTAAAGGGAAGTCTGAACGTGGATATGGGCAGAGGTCATGCCTTCAGCATAGGAGCCGGATACGAACTGCGTGCGCCGATGGCAAACACAGCCTTCATCTCGCCTGAAATCAGCAACGACTTCGTGACTAACCTCAAGAACGAGCGCATCTTCAGCTCTGAATTCAGTTACCAGTATCGCAACGCATGGCTGAGTGCCAACGTGAGCGGATACTACAGCCGACTGGAGAACGTTACGGAATGGCAGAACTTCTACAACGATGATGAGAACTCATTCACCTACGTGAGCATGACCGGACTGAAGAAGGAATACTATGGTGTAGAGGTGGGCGCTAAGATCAAGCTCACATCATGGCTCGACCTGAAGACCCTGGGCGCTATGAGCGAGGCGAAGAACATCAACAATGTAAACGCCGTATACATGCTCTCAAAGAGTGCTGAGGTTTACCAGGACAAGGCTTACGTGATGAATATGCGCGAGAGTGGCACACCGCTCACAGTGGGAAGCATCGGTCTCGATGCCCATATAAACGGATGGTTCGTCAACCTCAATGCCAACTATTACGACCGCATCTACCTCTCTTATTCTCCAAGCTACAGATATGAGAAGGTGCTGACCAACCGCCAGGCTGCCCACAAGGCATTCCCTGAAATCTTTGCTCCTACTACACTCGACGGTATGAGCTGGACTGAGGATGCTGTAGCCCAGGAGAAGGGTCACGGAGGATGGATGGTTGACCTGAGCATAGGCAAGAGCGTGAGACTGAAGAAAGGTTCTCTCAACTTCAACCTCATGATTACCAACCTGCTGAACAACCAGACCATCGTAACAGGCGGATATGAGCAGAACTCACGTTCAAGCTATACAGTGGATGCTAACGGCAACGTGAAGAATCCACGCCTCTACCAGTTCTCCAAGAATCCTAAGAAGTATTACACCTGGGGTACCAACGGCATGTTCCAGGTATCTTACAGATTCTAAAGAGCAGTTTCTCTTTAACATAAAGAACAGGGAGCAATCCCGTTTCTCTATAACAATAAAAAGAAAGAACAATGAAAAAGATAAAATTCATAGCATTGGCATTCCTGGCACTGACTCTGGGGTCGTGTATGGGCGACGGTTATGCTGACCCAGACCTGACCGAGAAGGTGCCTGCATCTCCATGGGGCAACAACAGCCTGAGGGAGAAGAATGTGATCAGCATAGCAGATTTGAAGACCCAGTTTGCTACGATTATCAACAGCGACAATGGCTACAAGCTGATTGAGAAGGACATGATGATCAAGGCGGTAGTGACGGGCAATGATGTCAGTGGCAATATCTACAACCAGGTGAGCGTACAGGATGCATCCGGCGCAATCATCATTGCCATCAACGGAAGTGGCCTGTCAGGTTATCTTCCTGTTGGTCAGGAGATTCTCGTAAACCTGAAGGGTCTCTATATCGGAAGTTACAAGAAGTTGCCTCAGATTGGCGGTGTGAATACCAAGCTCTCAGATGGAAGTCTGGGTATAGGAAAGATAGAGCGTGCCATCTGGAACGAGCACTTCAAGATTCTGAACCCTGGCGAGGCGAATGCAAGCACGGTAGTGCCAGAGGAGTTTGACCTGACAAAGCTTACTGATGCAGCCTATATGGAGGCTAACGTGTGCAAGCTGATGACCCTGAAGAAAGTGAAGTTTGCTTCTGCCAACGGTACAAACGTATGGGCGCCAGATGATACCAATACGAGTCTGGAACTGATTGATGCCGAAACGGGCAAGAGAATCAACAAAAACAACCTGGTAGTGCGCAACTCGGGTTATTCTAAGTTTGCCAACGAGGTGGTTCCACAGGGCGTATTCGATATCACCGGTATCTTCACCCGATTCGGCAACACCTGGCAGATTGTACTTCGCAACACGGATGATCTGAAGGCATCAGAAACAGGCGGTACATTGGAGAAGCCTTATACCGTGGCTCAGGCACTGGAGAAGATCAATGCCGGTACAGCAGGCGATGCTAAGGTTTATGCTACCGGTATCATCGTAAAGGTGAAAGATGTAGATACTGGCACGTATGGTAACGCTACATTCGTTATCTCTGACGACGGTAAGGATACAGAAGGCAAGACTCTCGAGGTATTCCGTTGCTTAAACATCGATGGTGCAAAGTGGACAGAGGAAACCAAGGGTATCCTTGTACCAGGCAAGAAGGTGGTTGTATCAGGCACCCTGCTTGATTATAACGGCACCAAAGAGATCAAGGGTGGCAATCTCATCTCTATCAAGTAATTACTGATTATCAAAATAGTAACAATATTTAAAAAGACAATAATATGAAAAAGTATATATTTTCAGTTTTGATGGCGGCAATGGCAGCCTTCACATTCAGCAGCTGTGAGGACGTACCAGAGCCTTATACACTGCCTACTAAGCCTGAGACTCCAGGAAACACAGATCCTAACCAAAAGGGTTCTGAAAGCAATCCATATACTGTAACAGAAGCCATCGCCCTCATCAAGACAGGTACAGCACCTTCTACAGCTGTATGCGTAAAGGGTAAGATTACAGCCGTAACTTTCTTCAACGCAACCTATAGCAGTTTGTCATATAACATCGCAGACGAGGGCTCTTCAGATGTTATCGAAGTATACTCTGGCAAAGGCAAGGATGGTGCAAACTTCTCTTCCAAGGATGACTTGAAAGTTGGTCAGACCGTAGTAGTAAAAGGAATCGTCAAGGCATTCACGAAGAATGATGGCACTATTGTCAATGAAATCGACAAGAACAGCACCATCATCTCTATCGAGAACACAGGAACTACATCTCCTGATACTCCAACAACTGGTAAGGGTTCTCTCAGTGACCCATACAACGTGGCAGAAGCTATCGCAGCCATCAAGGCTGGCACAGCGCCTACCGCACAGGTTTACCTGACAGGTATCATCTCAGATGTTGCTTTCTACAATGAGACATACAAGAGCATCACCTATTACATCTCAGACGATGGCAAGAGTAAGGACATGCAGGTTTACTCTGGTAAGGGACTGAACGGCGCAGACTTCGCTTCTAAGGAAGATTTGAAGGTGGGTCAGAAGGTTACTATCCTGGGTAAGATCATGAAGTTCGTTGATAAGAATAATAACGAAATCATGGAGGTTGATAAGACCAGCTCTATCGTTAAGATTGAAGGTGAAGGTACAGGCGGCGGTGAGGTTAAGCCAGACCCAGCCCCAGGAACAAACGCAGGTATTACTATCAACGACCTGACCGTAACGTTGGCTAACAGCGGTGTAACAGCCGGCGAAAGCCTTAAGATTGACGACATCAGCGCATTGAAACCTGATGATACTCTTACAGAGATCAAATTGTCTGACGGCACAGTTATCGCATTTGACAAAAACAGCGGTACAACCCCTCCTGCTTACAACGCAAAGTTTAAAGAGTTGCGTATCTATGCAAACAACAAGATGACTTTCACGGCCAGCAAGCCTATCGCAAAGATCATCTTTACTTGCACATACGATACAAACAAGAAGTGGAATGCTGTAGGTAACAAAACTGCTACAGTAGTATTCTCAGGAAATACAGCAACCTATACAAATACCTTCGATGGTACAGGCGGTGGCGTTCAGCTCCGTATTGCCAAGATGGAAATCGTATACGCAAAGTAATTCCCCTAGTAGATATTATATATTAGAAAAAATACTGATCCCCATCGTCCTCTACACAAACAGAGGCGATGGGGATTTTTTCTTAAACACCTAACAGAACACATCGCCTGTCATAACTTGAGAACCTACGTAATATGCTCTTTTCCAAAATATTTCTTAAAAAGAAGAAGAAATATTTGGTGGTTTCAGGAAAAAAGCGTAACTTTGCATCCTGAAATTGATAACAGGCTATAATGGGCATGCCCCGATAAGGGACACGAAATGATGCAACAAGCATCCCCATGACGTCTAATTTTAATAACCCAATAAAAATAAAAAAGAAAAATGAAAAAAGGTATTCATCCAGAGAATTATCGTCCTGTAGTATTCAAGGATATGTCTAACGGCGATATGTTCCTCTCTCAGTCTACATGCAAGACTAACGACACTGTTGAGTTCGAAGGCGAGACTTATCCAGTTGTTAAGATTGAAATCTCTAGCACATCTCACCCATTCTACACAGGTAAGAGCAAGCTCGTTGATACAGCGGGTCGCGTAGACCGCTTCATGAACCGTTACGGCAAATTGAAGAAGTAATAATATACCTTTTTTATAAGGATATATTTATTATCGCAAAGATACTGAGTGCATTCCAGCGTAGTTGCATATACGTAGGAATGCACTTTTTTTTCTCTATTCTATCCTTATGCAATCGATTTCTACATACATTAATTATATAGAAAGTACTTAATCTTTAACTTCAAAACATTATCGAGAATTATGAAGCATACTAAGTTTTTTATCTTCGCGCTCGTTGCTGCGATGACGTTCTCTGCCTGCGGCACTGACGATACCCTGCAGTTCTATTATCCTGAAAACGGTGGTAATACAGGTGGTGGTAATACCGGTGGCGGTAATACCGGAGGTGGAAGCACAGGTGATGGCAGTTTGGGAGATAATACTCCAGGAGTATCTACCAACAAGGCTAACCAAAATATGAATATGCCTACAGCCATTATGCCTGAGGTTGTAAAGAATGCCATCAATGGTCTGGAATTCCCTAAGATTAAAGGCGGTTCAAGCTATGTGGTTACTCACATGGCAGATAATGCAGTTAACTTCAGTTCTGAATGGGACGACAATCTCCAATCACAGCGCTGGACTTGCTACTTCTATTGTGAAAGCAACAAAGGAGGTAACGTGGGACGTTTAGGAGATTATATCAATGACCCAGACTTGGCTAAGTATTACCCAGGAATTACAGAATTTGCAGAAACACCATACAAAAACTCAGGCTATGATCGCGGACACCTGATAGCATCTCATGAGCGCCAAGTTTCAGCTGTATCAAACAAACAGACTTTCTATTTCACCAATATGCAGCCACAATATTCTACCTTTAACCAACCTAAAGGTATTTGGTTTGCAATGGAACAGCAGAACTTAAAGCAAAACATCTCAGGAAGAGATACGCTATTCGTAGTGAAGGGTGGCACTATTGAAAACGGAAACATAATAGAATATGTTAAAAACAGAAGCCATATCAAACCATCAGAGTACGTAAAGCAACCTCATGATGGATATATCCCTGTGCCAAAATATTTCTTTGTAGCATTCCTGGAAAAGAAATATAATAAAGACACTGACAGTTTTAAATACAATGCTTTCGGCTACTGGTTCCTTCACGAGAACAAAGCATTTGAAAAGGGCGACCAGCTCGGCAACTATGTGGTAAACATCAAGACGCTGGAAGACAAAACCGGCATCGACTTCTTCTGTAATCTCCCTGATGAAACCGAGAAGGAAGTGGAAAACGTAGATGCAGAAGTCATCAAGAAACTTTGGGGCTTTAAATAAATCAGGCTATATACAAACAAAGAAGAGGGTGTGTCATAAGTTTATGATTCACCCTCTTCTTGTTGTTGAAGTTGTTGAAAGAGATAGGATATGTTGTTGGAAAAGATAGGATATGTAGTTGAGATAGTTAGTATCTTCGGTCGCACAACAGCTGTTGTGCGCTTGCATAACAGCTGATATGCGCATGCACAACACCTGTTGTGCAAGCGGTGGTCAACTGTTATGCACCAACTATTATCCAGACTTATGACACACCCTCTTTCTTGGTTTATATCATCATCTTCTTGGCAACTTCTTGATAGCATGTGGCATGAATACCCTGCCGGTAGCCTTACCGAAGCCAGGAGCTACGGAATCGGTTGCAGCAGAACGGGTCTTCTTACGGGCTCCACTCGGATTGTAGCGCACTAAATCAATCTGCATCACATCACCCTTAGCCTTACCTGTTCCTATCATAAAACCATAGAACACATCCTGCCCCTTTTCATCACCCAGATAGAAACCATACTGCTTAGCACCTGCATCCATCACATAGGTAGCACCAGAATCATTATAACGGATATAAATATCACCATTCTTATCGATGTACCAGGTAAACTTCAGAGTCTGGGATTCATTGCTTCCATCATCGGCATAATCCACTTCTACACCATTACCGCTGAGCGAGTTAACCTTATCACCCGCCTGATAGAACGTCATCTCGGCATTGAAACTGTAGTTATTGCGAGATTGGCCGTCCTCTGCAAGTTCAGAGAGCATCACAGAGCCTCTCCAGTCGCCTGTAAGAGTCTGAGCCTCCGACAGTAGGTAATCATCCTGAGAGCCGTTAGAACCGTTGTTCCAGTCTCCCTGATTCCATCCCCAGCCACCATGATTATAGTCATCATACCAGTAATAATCATCATGCCAATAATCATCATCATCACATGAGGTAAATGAGAAAGATGTTGCAGCTATCGCCATCCACATCCATATCCGATTAAACTTTTTCATATCTTGTTTCCTTTCTTCAAACTAAATTCCTTATTGCCTTACTTCACTACAAAGCGGCGAACAGGCTTCTGATTATCATCTGCCACCTTAACATACTCTACAGAATCCTTAGCTCCGCGAGAAACAATCTGGGTGTTCTCCAAGCCCGAATGCTGCTTGCTGTAGCCCCAACCGTCATCGTAGTCCCAATCGTAGCCCCAGTCATAATCGCGCCAGTTATAGCTGTAAGAATCGCGATAAAGCTCGAAATAAGCACGGTTGCCGTTATCAGCATCTACATATCCAGAGAACTTGCGGTCGCCCAGAGCATAGTCGTAAATCACAACATCGCTACCCTCATCAAGAAGAGTGATATAGATGTTTCTGTTGCGTACTGTCCAGGTAATACGGTTTGCTATATAATTGTTACCATGCCAGTAATTTCTCTCAAAGTAATCGATCCAATAGCCTGTACCGGAATAGATGCCATCATTCTGGTCGAATCGGATTACCGAGTAGAGGGCATTGTGATTACCATATTCTACCAACATATTACCCTTCCATGTACCATCGAGGGTGTATGCAATATCAGAATCATCATCACATGAGGTGAATGAGATGCTCATCAAAGCTATGAAAGCCATTGTGAGAAGAGTAGTAAACTTTTTCATATCAATTTATCAGTTAAGTTATTTATATTCTTATATCTTCTATACTTTTGAGTTCTCGAAGAACAGCATTCTTTCTTGAACTCGATGCAAAGGTAGTGGATTTTTCGTCTGCATCAAAGGGGAAAAGGATACAAACTGAGGGGGAAATCCCTATTCTTTCAAAAACAGCCGCCTTTTTGATAATATTGTATCAAAGTTTTAACACCTTCTTAACACATCGTATCGATATTTTTCGTATCTTTGCATCATAAATAAGTAATTATTCAAAGAACATGCTTTTAGCACAAAGTAAATTCTAAGAATGCGCTCAAAAAAAATGAGTTTCAACAGTTTATTAATTATACGTTAAACCTTTAAAATTATTAAGTTATGAACAAATTTTTACGCTATTCATTATCATTGGTTCTGGCGTTCGTAGCTAGCGTTACGTTTGCACAGGAAGTAACTTTTGACTTTGACAATGATTACAAAACACTCTTCCCAGAACTGACAGGTACATCTTCTCAAACTTCTAAAGATGGAGATATCACCAAAGCCATGACATGTACAACTAATGGTATTTCTGTAACAGTTTCTGCAAAAACTTCTGGTTCGAATGAAAACCGAATCTGGAGTAGTTCACCACGTCTCAGAATGTACAGCGGAACGCTTACGATTCAAGCACCTGCTGACAAGAAGATTGCTTCTATCGACATTAATGGAAAATGGAATGATAAGAACAATGCTGACGTAGGTACTAATAATAATGGTTCTTGGACTGGTGATGCTAACAAAGTTGTATATACAATCGCTGCCAACACCCAAATCAAGTCTATCAAAGTTATGCTCGCTGGTACCAAGATAGAGTACACCGATGCAGCAAGTGTAAAGGAACTCTTGGCTAACAATAAAGAAGCTAAGGATTACATCAACCTCAAACTCACAAACGCAAAGGTATTATACGTAAACAGCTACAAGGGAACCGTAAATACTTACGTACGTGAAGGTGACACAGCTATCGAAATGAGAACTTTAGGAATCGATATGCCTGTAAACAGCATCATTAGCGGTACTGTTAAGGTAAATTTGGCTTATGACGAAGGAATTCCTTATCTGTCAGCAAGCAAAGAAACAAACGGCGAAAATCTCAAAATCACAGAGAGCAACGAAGCTGCTGAACCTGTTATTGCAACTGTAAAGGACATCCTTGATGGCAAATACACCAACGACCTTATCAAGATTAAGGAGTTCACATTCAGCAAAGAAGAGTATAATACAGGTAAATTCAACTACTATGCTAATGATGGTGAAAACAAGATTATGATTTACGATAAGTTTAGCGGTATTGGTGGTGTTTCAAAATTAACAGAAGGAGAGAAATATACCTTAACCGGTATTTACGGTGTAATATTCAAAAACACCCCTGAAGTTCTCCCTATCAAGGCTGTAGAAAAGTTTGACCCTACCGGCATCACTAACATAACAACAGATGAAGCTGCAAAGAACGCTTCTGTTTACAACCTCGCAGGCCAGAAGGTAACCAAGGCTTACAAGGGTGTAGTCATCAAGAACGGAAAGAAGATGATTCAGAAGTAATCAAATTCAAAACAACATATCCCTACTGCTCCTCCGATATTCATTTATCGGGGGAGTTTTTTTGTTAGGCATAACATAAGAAGGAACCATAAGCAAATCAACCAAATATTACCCCTATAACATGAAAAGTGGAATAATTTAATGCAATAACATAAAAAAATACACCTAAAACTACGATATCTCATTTATTTTCACTACCTTTGTTGCGATTTATAAACGTATACGAATAAAAAATGATGAAAAGAAAATTATATATCACCCTATTAGGACTGCTCTCTACCATTATGACAGCAGCTGCACCCTACTGCGATGTGAGAAAATTCTCTATCACAGACGGACTCGCTGCCAACACCATCTCAGACCTCAAGCAGGGCAAAGACAACCTCATGTGGTTCAGTACCTGGAACGGACTGTCGTTCTATGACGGCTACAAGTTTCATACTTTCAGAGACAACCCGGATGATATTGACGTTCTGTCAACCAACCGTATACTGAAAATAGAACCATCCTATAACAACAACGTGTGGTGTATCACATACGACCACAAGCTCTACGTATACGATACCCACTTCTGCCAGTTCTTTGCCGTAGGACAGAAATTCAACGAACTGTTCAACATCGACCTGCGCGTGAGCCAGGTATACCCATTGAAAAACGGAGCTACATGGTTTACTTCAGAAGATGGAAAATACATCATCCGATCAATAGGAAAAACCTTTGATGAGCGGAACATAGAACTCATCAAAGTAGGAGAAAAGGGACTCAGAAGCGGAAATGTATGGTACATCCATCAAGATATACACGGAAGAGAATGGGTGCTTACCGACAAAGGCGCATACATATATCATTCGAAAATTCCAAGCAAACTGCCTTTCAAATGGCTCAGAGGGGTGGGAGAAGATGAGTTCCTGGCAACTGAAGACGGTAAACTGGCAAAATATGACCTGCAGAACCGACTCACCATGATACCAATGCCAGAAGGCGTAACCCGTATCAACGGACTGAAAAATACAGGTTACCAGCTTCTGATGGCAACCAACCTGGGTGTAGTAATCTACAACCCGCGCACCTTCAAGTTTGATATCATCAACGTACAGAGCCCGAGTCAGCCTCTGGCAGAGGTAAAGAAGATTTATATCGATGATTTCGGTATGATATGGGCATTTACAGACGGTATAGGAGTAACCCTTGTCAATCCGAAGACCGGACAGACACAGTGGCTCTTTGCCGACCAGGACGACCCGATGGACCGCACAACCTGCGAAAGCAATTTCATCACACAAGATGAACACAAGACCCTCTGGGTAGTGCCAAGAGGAGGAACCTTCAGTTATTTTGACCGCAAGGCAGGAAAACTGGTGCCTTATCTGCTGAGAAGCAATTCATCGGGCAACTACCGCATACCGAAGATTACGAAATATGTACTCTCAGACCAGGGAATCCTCTGGCTGACAGGCTCTCACGACCTGACACAGGTAGTCTTCAAATATCACCCTTACATTATCAACAAGCTGGATGTGGGCGAAGACGAAGTGTTCTCGGTGAATGCATCGCCAGACGGACATATCTGGGCTGGTTATTACAATGGTATAATCCAGGTGCTCAACGCATCCTACCAAAGCATCGGATACCTGTCGCCAAGCGGACAGATCGTGCCACAGCAAGTAAACTTCGACGAGAAGGGCATCTTCGCCATCCACTTCGATATCAAGGGAAGAGCATGGATAGGAACCAACGGAAATGGTGTCTATCTGATAGATAAAATGCAGGTAAGACACTTTGTTTATGATGCCAACAACCCGTCATCGCTGCCGTTCGACAAGATACAAGACATTGTAGCCGACCGCACCGGACGCATCTGGATAGGTACCTACGGAGGTGGGCTGGCACTTGTTAACGAGGCGGCAGACGGCAGTATCAGCTTCATCAGTAAACGAAACGGACTGCCTTGGGAGAAACAGCACTACGACCGCATACGCCGCATCTGCTGCACCACTACGGGAACCATTCTCGTAGGAACTACAGATGGTCTCATCACCTTCAGTGATGCCTTTACAAACGCAAGAAAGATCAATTACCACAAGACCTACTACATACCGAACGATACAACTAGTCTGGCTGCAAACGATATGAACAATATCATGGAGCACACCAGCGGCAAGATGTATATCTCGCAACAGGGCGGTTTGATGGAAGAGATTGTGAGCAAATCGCTCCTGCAAGACAACCTGAAGATGAAATACTTCCATGCCATCGATGTTAACGAAGGCATCGTACAGGGCATGGTAGAAGACAACCAGGGAAGAATCTGGGTAATCAGAGAATCGAGTATCGACTGCGTAAACCCGAAAACGGGCCAGTGCAATGTGTTCGGACCTAACGACTTCGACTTCAACATGTCGTTCTCGCAAAGCCGTCCTTACCACGATCCGGCAAGCAACAACATCTCGGTAGGTACCCCGATGGGACTGATTACCTTCAATCCGGCTACGCTGAAGAAGAGCAACTACCAGCCTAAAGTCATCTTCTGTTTCCTCCATTATAGCGGAGAGAAGAAGTCGGAACCTATCCTGCACAAGGATAAAGTGGTGATTCCTGCCAACAAGCGAAATCTGACCATCAACTTCGCATCGCTCGACTATCAGCGTAAGTATCAGACCAGATATCTCTATCGCATAGATGGTTTTACAGCTCCAGGCGTGTGGATATCAAACGGAAGCAGCAATACCATCGGCTTCAACCGTATCAGTCATGGCGATTACGTACTCAAGGTGAGAGCCACCAACTCTCACGGTGTATGGAGCAAGTATGTGGCAGAACTGCCTATCGAAGTGCGCCCTACCTTCTGGGAGAGCATCTGGGGCAAATTTCTGATGCTGCTTCTGCTCTTCGGTATCGTAGGCGCAATCTTCTATACCTACAACCAGCGCCAGCACGAGAACGTAACCCACGAGATGAGCGTGATGAAGAACGAGTTCTACAACGATGCAGCCAACCGTCTGAGAACCCCTCTAACGCTCATCGGAGCCCCGGTAAAAACCGTTTTGGATACCGAACCGGGTATCACCCGAAAGGGCAAGGAACTGCTGAAAATGGTGGCAGACAATGCCAACGAGATGCTGGTAATGCTGGACAAGGTTCAGAGATATGGCAACAAGGCAGACTTCCATACGAACAGCGGTCTGAGCGAGGAAGATTACGACCTGGCAGAAAGGGAGAAAGAGAACGGACAGATTGACGACCGCAATGCATCCGACTATCTGGAAGAAGTAAACAAACAGAAAGAAGAAAAGGATGAAGAGGCAGAACGACTGGAAGAAATGGGCAAGGAACAGAAAGAAGCACAAGAAGAAGCGGAACACAAAGACCAGACGGTACTGGTAGTTGAAGACAATGCCGACCTGCGCAAGTTCCTCTACAGTATCCTCTCGCCTACCTATAACGTGCTGCTCGCAGAGAACGGAAAGGCTGGCTTGGTAATGGCGCGCAAGGAGACGCCCGACTTTATCCTTACAGACGTTACCATGCCTGTGATGGATGGTTTGTCGATGATTCACGAGATTAAGCAGGATACCACCCTCAACAACATCCCAGTGATGATTCTCTCGGCCAAGGCAAGCGTAGAAGACCAGCAGCGAGGCTTTGATGAAGGTGTTGATGCCTATATCACCAAGCCATTCTCTACCCCTTATCTGCTCGGCCGAATAGAGGCTATCCTCACCCAGCGCCGCAACATTCAGATGGATGTCATCAGAAAACTGAAGGAAACTGGCGATAAAGATGCCATAGCAGCCCTGAGAATACAGCCTGCAGCAGCTCCTCTGCCTGCTCTTAACCAGGCTGAAACTAGTGCCGAGAACGAAGCGGTTAACCCAAACAGCGAGCTGGCATTTATGGCGGCACAGATTCAAGACAGAACCATGATGCGTATCTTCAGGTTTGTTGTTGAAAATGCAGGCAACCCGGAACTCAAGATTGATGACATCTCGAACGAAATCGGTATGAGCCGAAGCGTACTATATAATAAGGTGAAAGCAACGACCGGAATGACACCGGTAGACTTCGTTCGCCATATACGTATCAAGAAGGCATGCGAGATGTTGCGCAAGACAGACGATACACTGAGCAGCATCGCCTTCGCAGTAGGTTTCACCGACCCTAAGTATTTCTCGAAGGTATTCAAGAAAGAAACGGGTATCGTGCCTACTGAATACCGAAACAGAACGCAGGGATAGCCCGCATCATTACAGATGAAAGCAGTCATCATTACTGATGGCTGCTTTTATCTGTATTAACAAAAAGCAACACATATTACAGGACATATCTTCAGTTGTTGCCGGACACAGCCTTCTTCGTTATCGTACACAGCAAAACGTTCAAACAAGGAAAAAAGCAGAATAGTCATAAAATTGAGCCGTTTTGCTTTGTTTTTTGACCGAATATTGCAAAAAAGTATAAAAATGGGGGGGGTATTTGATTAATTTTCCCTTTTTACTGAAAAAAAACTGAGAAAAAGTTTGGTGTTACAAGAAAATGTAGTATCTTTGCAACAAGTTCTTAGAAAAGTTAAATGATAGATTAATCGTAAACCTCTTTTTCTTTGTTTTTTGAGGAAAAAGAGGTAAAGAAAAAAAGAATGCAGGGTTTGTGAAAATCCTGCATTTTTTTATACTGTTTCATACTGATATTGTGTAGTTATATCGTCTACATATTTTATTCTTCTATATTCTATAGTCTAACCGATATCTATATACTCAGCTATATGGTATCTGTTTACCTAGATATACAATATCTATCTACATTATATATATTACGCTTATTCCTTCATCTATGATTTTGTTCGATTTTTAGAATTTTTAAAAAAACTCTTGAAGTATTCTAAGAGAAAAGTAGTATCTTTGCACTCTAGATTATATAAGTTGAGATCGGAAATATAGATAACACATACATAAAGATAAAAAAAATGAGAACTGTTTACGAATTTTCTGTTAAAGACAGAAAGGGAAAGGATGTTTCCCTCAAGGAGTATGCCAACGAAGTGCTGCTCATCGTTAACACCGCTACAAAGTGTGGTTTCACCCCTCAGTATGAGGAACTGGAGAAACTTTATGAGACCTATCATTCTCAAGGTTTCGAAATACTTGATTTTCCTTGCAACCAGTTTGGTCAGCAAGCCCCTGGTACAGATGAAAGCATTCATCAGTTCTGCAAGCTTACATACGGCACAGAGTTCCAGCGCTACAAGAAGATCAAGGTAAACGGAGACGATGCTGCCCCTCTCTTCAAATTTCTGAAAGAATGTAAGGGCTTTGCTGGTTGGGACGAGAGCCACCCTCTCTACCCTGTTCTCGACAAGATGTTGAGCGAGGCTGATCCTAACTACAAGGAGAGTGCCGATATCAAGTGGAACTTCACCAAGTTCCTCGTTAACAAGAAGGGTCAGGTTGTAGCCCGCTTCGAGCCTACCACAAGCTTCGATATCATCGCTAAGGCTATCGAAGAGTGGTTGAACTTCTAATGAAAGATAGAAGTCTCGCACTGAGAATAGAATTTCTAAATAAAAGAAAATAGAATCTCTAAATAAAAAGCCAGGTTGCTTTTCGCAGCCTGGCTTCTTTTATAATGTGATATTGTTATTTCAATATATCTCAAAGAATAATTGTCAACTGTTTGCTATATACTGTTAACTATAATTTAGTCAACCTTTGGCACATCCTTGAGGAACTGCTGGATTTCTTCATCACTCACAGAATAATCGTGCAAATCGCCATTGATAAAGCTATCGTAAGACGGCATATCGATAAGACCATGACCTGAGAGACAGAACAGGATAACCTTCTCCTTGCCCTCTTCCTTAGCCTTCAGAGCCTCACGTATAGTGGCTGCAATCGCATGACAGCTCTCTGGAGCAGGAATGATACCCTCGGTCTGAGCGAAGAGCATACCTGACTTGAATGACTCCAGCTGAGGGATATCTACACCATGCAGATAACCATCCTTCAGAAGTTGGGAGATAATCATACCAGCACCATGATAACGGAGACCACCTGCATGAATGTTGGCAGGCTTGAAATCATGACCCAGAGTAAACATTGGCAGCAATGGAGTGTAACCTGCCTCATCACCGAAATCATACTCGAACTTACCGCGAGTCAGCTTAGGACAGCTCTCCGGCTCTGCTGCTATAAACTCAGTATGGCGCTCGCCTGTGAAGTTGTGACGGAGGAATGGGAAGGCAATACCACCAAAGTTACTACCACCACCGAAACAAGCAATCACCTGATCAGGATACTCACCTGCCATCGCCATCTGCTTCTCTGCCTCTAGACCGATAATGGTCTGGTGAAGTGCCACATGATTGAGCACAGAACCCAGCGTATACTTACAGCCTGGTGTGGTTGTAGCCAGCTCAACAGCCTCACTGATGGCAGTACCGAGCGAACCAGGATGATGAGGCTCACGAGTGATAATGTTCTTACCTGCGCGTGTACTCATGGAAGGAGAACCCTCTACAGTGGCTCCAAACGTACGCATGATGCTGGAACGGTATGGTTTCTGCTGCATGGTAATCTTTACCTGATAAACTGCTGCCTCCAGGCCGTAGAGTTTTGCTGCATAAGAGAGGGCTGCACCCCACTGACCTGCACCTGTCTCTGTAGTGACATTGGTATCACCCTCCTGCTTACAGTAGTAGCACTGAGGAATGGCTGAATTGATTTTATGAGAGCCTAACGGATTGATACTCTCATTCTTGAAATAGATATGCGCCGGAGTACCGAGTGCCTCCTCAAGGGCGTAAGCACGTACAAGAGGGGTTGAACGGTAGAAGGTGTACTTCTCCAACACATCTTCCGGAATATCAATCCAAGCGTGCTCTGTATCAAGTTCCTGCTTTGAGCACTCTTTATTAAATACATGTGACAAATCATCAGCATTCATTGGCTGGTGTGTCTGAGGGTTCAACGGTGGCAATGGCTTGTTAGGCATATCTGCCTGAATGTTGTACCACTGAGTAGGAAGTTCCTGCTCGCTTAAGATGTACTTTTTCTGTCTCATATTTATATATATGTTTAAAATTGTTGTATGCCTGAACAAAGGTACAAATAAAAAAATGAAATAAAGAACTTTTTTATGTGTTTTTCCACTATTTTTTTATTTTTATGTAATAAAATAGTTCATTCTACAGGTATTATTTGTTGAATAAGTGTATTTTCAGTGTCATTTTTATAAACTTAATCAAATATTACCCTATAAAATACCAAATATTACACCCTATATTATAATGGAAAATAGTATCTTTGCAACAGAAAATTCAAAATGCGTTGTGAAACGCTTATCATCATCTTTTACTTATACAAAAAAAATAAAACATTGGAGTTCAATAGGGATATTGAGATTCCAATGTTTTTTTATACACTAAACTGAAACATATTATCATGTAAAGTTGACATATCATCATGTAACGTTGTCTGATTTATAACCTTTCAGTATAAATCAATAGTCTATTTTATTGTCTACTTCCACAATTGATAGAGGATTTTACCCATAGACTGTAGACACAGATTATTTCTTTTCATTACCTAAATCTATCTGCGATATCTGATTCAACAGATTTACAGCCTGCCCTACAGTCTTCACATCATTGATGCGAAGCATTCGCTTGTTGAATTTTTCCTTCAGAACACAATCTTGAATATGACTGGTAACGTAAGCGAGTATGCGGTTAAACATCTGACTTCTGTAGAACGGACTGTTTACATTGCTCACAAACTGCATCTGCATATAGCTCTGCTTGAGAATAATCTTCTCGCAACCTAGCTTCTTGCCTACCCTACGCAGACCTACCACATGCATCAGTTCGTCTGCTTCATGAGGCACAGGACCAAAACGGTCTATCATACGCTTGCGGTAAGCCTCTACTTCCTCATCGCTCTCCAGACGGTCCAGTTCACGATAAAGGAGCATGCGCTCACTGTCACCCGGCACATAAGTCTGAGGAAAATACATCTCCAGATCGCTCTCTATGCCACAATCGTCAACGAAATCATCACCCGTAAGCTGGGCACCTTCATCCATCTTCTCCTGATAAAGATCACAGAACTCCTCGTTCTTCAACTCTGTGACAGCCTGAGAGAGAATCTTCTGGTAGGTTTCATAACCCAGATCTTCCATAAAACCGCTCTGCTCAGAGCCCAGCAGATTACCCGCACCGCGGATATCCAGGTCCTGCATGGCGAGATTGAAGCCGCTACCCAGTTCACTGAACGTCTCCAGAGCCTCCAGACGGCGACGCGCCTCAGGAGTAAGTGCACTCTTAGGTGGCGCCATCAGATAGCAGAAAGCCTTCTTGTTGCTTCTTCCTACGCGTCCACGCATCTGATGCAGGTCACTCAATCCGAAGTGATGAGCATCGCTCACGATAATCGTATTGGCATTGGAAATGTCGATACCGTTCTCTACAATAGTGGTAGAAAGCAGTACATCATAATCGTAATTGATAAAGCCCATGATGATTTTCTCCAAATCCTCAGGCTTCATCTGTCCGTGACCGATTGCTACCCTACAGTCTGGAATATGCTTCTCTATGAGCATCTTGAGCTCCGGAAGCTTGGATATTCTGTCGCATACGAAATAAACCTGTCCGTTTCGGCTCATCTCGAAATTGATGGCATCGCAGATAACTTCACTACTAAACGTTACCAGTTCGGTATGAATCGGATAACGGTTAGGTGGCGGAGTGCGCATGATACTCATATCCCGGGCGCCCATCAGAGAGAACTGGAGGGTTCGCGGAATCGGAGTGGCACTCATCGTGAGTGTATCGACATTTACCTTGAGCTGACGGAGTTTCTCTTTGGTAGACACACCGAACTTCTGCTCTTCATCGATGACGAGCAGCCCCAGGTCATGCCATTTCACGGTCTTTGATATCAGCTTATGCGTACCTATGAGGATATCAATCTTACCCTCTTTCAGGGCGTCAAGCACCTCTCTGGTTTCCTTCGTTGTACGGGCTCTACTGAGATAGTCTACCCTTACAGGCATGCCTTCCAAACGCTTTTTGAAAGTCTGATAGTGCTGGAAAGCCAGAACGGTAGTAGGCACCAGCACCGCAACCTGCTTGCTGTCGCACGCTGCCTTGAAGGCTGCACGGATGGCAACCTCAGTCTTGCCGAAGCCCACATCGCCACAAACCAGACGGTCCATCGGTCTGCCACTCTCCATATCCTTCTTCACCTCCTGAGTAGCCTTATTCTGGTCTGGCGTATCTTCATACAGGAAGGAAGCCTCCAGCGTATGCTGCAGATAATTGTCGGCACTGAAGGCGAATCCCTTCTCCCGTCGGCGCTGGGCATAGAGTTTGATCAGGTCGCGCGCAATGTCCTTGATTCGCTTCTTAGCTTTGTCCTTGAGTTTATCCCAGGCACCTGTACCCAGTGTAGACAGGCGAGGCGGAGTACCGGTATCGCTGCGGCGATATTTGCTGATTTTATAAAGCGAGTGGATAGAAACATCCACCTTGTCATTGTTCGTATAGACGATTCGGATCATTTCCTGATAGCTGTTGCCCGTAGGAACCCTAACCAGACCGCCAAACTTGCCGATACCGAAGTCTACATGCACGATAAAATCTCCCACTTCCATCTCCTGCAGTTCCTTCATGGTGAGTGCCATCTTGCCGGCTCTCGCTTTATCTGAGCGCAGGTTATATTTATGAAAACGGTCAAAAATCTGATGATCGGTAAAGAAACAGCACTTCTTGTCATGGTCAGTAAAGCCTTCATGAAGCGTCTTGTCTACCGGTGTAAAACGGATGGCGTAGCGCTTCAGCTCTTCGCTTTCAAAGATATCCTTCAGGCGCTGTTGCTGCTTCTGGCTATCTGCCAATATATATAAGGTGTAACCCTGGAGCAGGAAATCCTCCAGAGTTTGACAAAGTAAATTGAAATTCTTATGGAAAAGAGGCTGTGGAGCAATATTGAAAGGTATCACAGCCGAACTCTCTGACGGAGCGACCTTGCCGAACTCGATACGGAGATGAGCCGCTACTGCCTTCTTGAAATCGAGCGGAGAAACGAGGTTGAGCTCGGTCTTCATGTCATGTCTGATGCGCTCAGCCTCTACCTCAGTAGCTCCCTCCAGCTGCTCGGTAAGGCTCTGCGATGAGAAGCCTTCGGTATAGATCTGACCGATGCGGTCGCAAACGAAAGAAAGGTCTTTCGCAACGACTGGCGTACTTTCGGAGAGGAAATTGAGGAAACACTGCTTGTTGCTCTCGATATGGGCGAGTTCGGGCACGATTTCTATCTCTGTGCGCTTTGCCTGCGAGAGCTGGGTCTCAACATCAAAGGTACGGATGGTGTCAATCTCATCGCCGAAGAAGTCGATACGGAACGGATATTCGCAGCTGTAGGAATAGACATCGAGGATGCTTCCACGCACGGCAAACTGGCCCGGTTCATAAACATAATCGGTTTCTTTGAGTTCGAAATCGCGCAAGGTATGAACCACATCGGTCTGAGCAATCTGCTGGCCTACAGTCAGTTTCAGAATCCGTTCATCCAGATTCTGCTTAGCCACAACGAGTTCTGCCAGTGCATCGGGATAAGTGACTACCGGGAAATGTCCTCCCGAAGAGAGGCGCGCCAGCACCTCTGTACGTAGGATTTCGTTCGCTGCATCACGCTGCCCGTATTTCACGGCACGCCGATAGCTGGAAGGAAAGAAGAAGACCTTCTCCTGCCCCATCATCTGAGTGAGATCGTGATAAAAATAGCCTGCTTCATCGGCATCATCCAGTACGAAGAGTACCGAACGCCTCATCTTCCCCTGCAGAGAAGCAAAGAACATCGGAGCCGAAGAGCACAGCAAACCCTGGAGAAAAATGGAATGAACCGACTTCTTCCCCATCAAATCAAAGAGGGCATCCGCCTGTGGCGAACGCCCGTATGTTTTTTCTATCTTTTGGATTTCCATCCAAGTACTGATTAGTGATTACTGAGTATTAATCCTTCTTCGGATATTTCTTGAACCAGCCATCCAGGCGCAGTCGCATCACGCCAAAGAAAGCCTCACCAAAGATGCCACCACTCATCTTGCTCACACCTTCACGACGGTTAACAAAGATGACAGGCACCTCCTTGATCTTGAAACCTATTCGATGAGCCGTATATTTCATCTCTATCTGGAAAGCATAGCCCTTGAAGCGGATAGCATCCAAATCTATGGTTTCCAACACCTTACGTCGGTAGCAGACGAATCCAGCTGTGGTATCATTCACCTTAAATCCGGTTACGATACGTACGTATTTAGAAGCGAAATAGCTCATCAATACGCGTCCGATAGGCCAGTTGACCACGTTCACACCCGAAATATATCTTGAGCCTACAGCCACATCATACCCCTCATCGTGAGTTGCCGCATAGAGACGAGGCAAATCATTAGGATCATGACTGAAGTCGGCATCCATCTCGAAGATGAAGTCATAGCCCTGCTCCAATGACCATTTGAAGCCCATGATATAGGCAGTACCCAAACCGAGTTTACCCGAACGCTCCAGGATATGCAGACGACCGGCAAACTCATTAGCCATCAAGCCCTTAACAATGGCAGCAGTACCGTCAGGACTTCCGTCATCGATAACGAGGATATCAAACTGCTTTTCGAGACCGAAGACAGCACGGATGATTTTCTCGATGTTTTCCTTCTCATTATATGTAGGAATGATTACTATGCTATCACTCATAACTTCTTCTAATTTTAATGATTCTGATACTAAATAATGTAATACAGATGCAAAATTACAACTTATTTTTGAAATAACAAGCGAAAAACCGAAATTATTGGTCCGGATTCTCTACAAAACCCTGATATTTCTTGTCAAGTCCGTTCATGATCGCCTCATAGCTCTTGTTCATCTGGTTCTTGATATTGTCAGCTCCCTTGCCTATCGGCTCGATAGGCTCATGAATGGTGAGCTTCAGAGGATGCCAGAAAGCCCAGTAGATATCCTTCATGCGAGGCTTCACATCAAAACTGCCATTGATGGTAAGCGGACATACCGGCAACTGCAGTTCATCGGCAAGCATGAAAGCACCGCGGCGGAACACACCCATGTGCCCCGTAAACGAACGGGCACCCTCTGGGAATACCACCAGCGACATGCCCTCTTTAAGCACCTCGCGAGCACGGTCATAAGAAGCACGGATCTTAGAAGGTCCGCTTTTGTCTACAAAGATGTGGTGCGCATACTCACAGGCGATACCGATGAGAGGCACTTTGCGCAAGCCCTTCTTCATCATCCACTTGAAGTTTCTGCCCAGAAAACCGTATATCAGGAAGATATCGAAAGCGCCCTGATGATTGGCCACGAAAACATAACTCTGGTTCTTCTTGAGATGCTCACGTCCCTCCACCTTTACAGGCAGGAGGAGGATGCGGACCCAAAGCCAGGACCAATACTTGCCGGGATAATAGCCCCAGAAATGGCCATTGCCCAGCATACATCCCAAAACGGTAGACAAACTGGTTAAAACGCTAGCTACCAATAGGATAGGTAAGCATATCACAAGTTGATACAGACGATATAAGTACTTCATTTTTTATTTAAGAATGAATAATTTAACACTCAACATTTAACATTCAACACTCAACACTCCTCATTTTCTTTTGAGTGTGATGACCACGATTTCTGCCGTAGCCCCTATGCGGATTGGAACGGTACCGCCCAGACCCGATGTGGTATAGAGCTGGCAACCCTCCTCCTCGAAGAGGCCGTAATCATAAGGAGTAAACATCGACGGACGCAAGCCCAGGATACTGATCTGCCCCGCATGCGTATGACCGCTCAGCGTAAGCTGCGGTGCTACGACCAGCGAATCCTTCCTGTCAGGTCCTATCACATCGCCATCCTCATTCTTCTCCTTATTAATAGTAGAAGGCCAGGTCTCGCGCCATTGCTTCGGAATATGCTGCAGCATCAGCACGAAAGAGCCCGGTCTGATGCCATACAGCGCCTTTCTTACATTGGTTCGCTTTGGATTGTCATAGTTCTCTGTACCAGCTACATAGATGCTGTCAGCGCCTCTATGTACCGCCACATGCTCATTCATCAGCAGGCGCCATCCGCAACTCCGCTGGAAGTCCTGCATCCGCTTCTCGAGCGCAGCTATCTCCTGCTCATCATCTACATCCATATAATAGGTGTAATCGTGATTGCCCAGCACACTCATCACGCCATCTCTGGCTTTCAGACTGCTGAGCAGCGCCTGATACTCAGGCAGTTCATCGGGCGTAACATTCTGTAAATCACCCGTAAAGCAAATCAGATCAGGTTTTTCGGCATTAATGCTGTCGATATCGCGCTGAGGCAGATGACCACGCCAGCCATAGTATGACCCGAGATGGATATCGCTGAACTGAACGATGCGATAGCCCTCGAAAGACTTCGGCAGATTAGGTACATAGATGGTGATACGCTTGACTTGCATCTTAGGAAAACCTTCGGTAAATCCGTAGATAAAGCAGAAGAACGCCACCGCTCCCACTACCAGTCCGAGGAGCTTGCCCCAGTTGCGATGGCCGTGAAGGAGCCGCATACAGCACCAACCGAAGACACTGAACAGGCTGAAGACAAACTGCGGAACCGCACATACTGCCATTATCACAAACCAGATGTCGATGAGCACCGGATTGCGTGGCAGGAAGTTGGGCAGCATCGTGATATATGCACTGTAGGCGATAACCACGAAAGCCGGCAACCAGAAGAGCACCCGCTGCCAGAGACTCTTCAGCCATAACTTGCCATACCTTTTATATATCCACAGATACGGCAACAGGGTGAATACCACTACGGGTATCAATATTCTTGCTATCATTTCTTGATCAAACTTGATTGAAGATACGTTTTCATTGCCTGCACGGGCACTCCTCTGCGCTGTGCATAGTCGCGAAGCTGGTCGTCTCCTATCCGTCCCAGTTCGAAATACCGCGACTTGGGATGTGCAAACATCAGCCCCGAGACACTGGCATGAGGCGTCATCATTCCGCTTGTGGTGAGCCGGATGCCCACCTGACTCATATCGATGAGCTGGTCGATGATGAAGTTGGCACTGGTATCGGGCAACGAAGGATATCCTATAGCCGGACGGATGCCCTGATAGCGCTCCAGATGCTGGTCTTCGATGCTCAGCTGCTCGTCGGGAGCATAGCCCCAGATGCTGCGTCTCACCTCTTCGTGCAACTTTTCTGCCGTGGCTTCAGCCAACCGGTCGCAGAGTGTCTGTGCCATCATATTGAGGTAGTCGTCCGAGCGATATTTCTTCTCAAGACCGCCATCTACCGTCGTGCAGAAGATACCCAGCCGGTCTGTTATTCCACTGTCCAGAGGACGGATGAAATCAGCCAGACAGAGATTGGGTTCTCCCTGAGCCGCCGGATGCTGCTGACGGAGCATCGGGAAGCGGACTTTCTGCCCTTCCAGCCAGATATCATCCCCCTCGCTGTTCGCCTCGAAGAGTCCGAAGACGGCATAGGTATGATATTCGCCTTCCCATGAATTGAGCATATCGAGCGCCTCAGCCTTCAGTTTTTCCTTTTCCTCTCGAGGTTTGCCGCTCAATCCCCAGGCATGATAAAAGTATAGCCAGTTGATATATGGCTCAATTTCGCTTATATTGTATACTATTCTTCGCATCCGATACGATATTTTATTTTACAATTCCCGTAAAATTTTCCTTTTTCAGGAATTGTTTCTGAACTCCAGTTCCTCTCCTCTGCAAGCGGCATCAAACACGCCTTTGTTATAGATCAGACTACCGTTACAGAAAGTCTGTTCCACTTTCCATGCAAACTCATCACCCGCTACAGGGCTCCATTTACACTTGCTCTGAATCACCTCTGCGGTCACCTTCCAAGGCTCTCCCTTGCGCACCACAACGACATCTGCCTTATACCCCGGACGCAGGAAGCCGCGCTGACTGATATGGAACAGACGGGCTGGATTATGGCACATCAGTTCAACCAGGCGCTCGATACTGATTACCTTTTCGTCAACAAGTTTCAGCATGCTTACCAGCGAGAACTGTACCATTGGCATACCTGATGCAGCCTTGGCACAACCGCCCTGTTTATCCTTCAACTGATGAGGAGCATGATCGGTACCTACTAAAGTTATCTTACCATTACTCAGCGCCTTACGCAAAGCTTCTCGATCAGCAGCGGTCTTTACTGCAGGGTTGCATTTAATGCGTGCGCCCTTCACAGCGTAATCTTTATCCGAGAACATGAGATGAGCCACAACAGCCTCGCCTGTAATATTTTCATCCTTATCAAAGAACTCCAGTTCCTTAGCCGTAGTAACGTGAGCGATATGGAGATGCGCCCCGCTTTCCTTAGCCAGCAGCACCGCCAGACGGCTGCTTTCATAGCAAGCCTCTTCGCTGCGTATTTCCGGATGATGTTCTACGGCAGGGTCTTCACCCCATTTCTGCTTAGCCAGCTGCATGTTGCGGTTAATGATTTCGGTATCCTCACAGTGGGTCATCACCGGCAAATCCAGCTCTTTCGCCTTCTTGAAGATAGCCTGCAGCGCCTCATATTTATCCACCAGCATATTGCCCGTACTGGAGCCCATAAAGAGCTTGACGCCCGGTACACGATGCGTATCGAGCTGCTCAAAATCATTTACATTATCATTGGTAGCACCAAAGAAGAAACTGTAGTTCACATGACTCTTCTCAGCGCCCAGCTGCCGCTTTGCCTGCCAGGCCTCCAGAGTGGTAGTCTGAGGTATCGTGTTAGGCATATCAAAATAACTGGTCACACCACCAAAGGCAGCAGCGCGGCTTTCGCTCTCGATGTCAGCCTTCTGCGTAAGTCCCGGCTCACGGAAGTGAACATGATCATCAATCACACCCGGCAAAACAAAACACCCCGAGGCATCGATGACTTCATCGTAATTGCCACGGGGTGCCTCGCCTTCATATATCTCCTTGATAAATTCACCATCCAACAAGAGGTCGCCCACAAAAGAGCGACCCTCATTTATAATGGTTCCATTCTTGATTAATTTCATATTACTAAACTTATAAAATGAAGAGTTTTACAAGATGTTAATGCCCAAGACCTTGAAAGAGCCCTGTTTCTACTCCTTACCTTCCTGTTTTTCAGGAATCGTAGGCGCAGCCAGTTCGTTGGCTGTAGGTGCCGGAGCCGCATCAGGATTTACCTGTGGAGCCGCTTCCATCTCTGGCTGCATGCCGCTCTGCGCATCTCGTGTACCGTTCATAATCTCCTGATTCTCTTGAGCTTTCTTATAATAGTCCTTTACATAAGGATCATTCTTGAAATAGTCGGTAGCCTTGCTCATGATATCCTCAATCCAAGGAGAGAGCATCGGATACTGGTTGCCCATTGTAACGAGGAAGAAGACGCCCGGTCCCAGCACATTGTTGAAGTTGTCGGTAACAAACGAAGTGATGAGCTTGTCTTCCTGCTCAGAAAGGCGGATGGATTCCTCGTTCAGCTGCTTGTTGACAGCCACCATATCGCTACCGTTCATGATAGCCTGGTCATGCTTGTGTACCAGTTCACGCAACTGATTCTGAATCTGCTGGTATTTCTTGAAGAATCCGAAGAGTTTATCGTTCATAGGAGTACCGCTTACCACCTGCTGTGTATCATCGAGCTTCACCGTAATGCTTCCACTCTCCAGCACCAGCGGCAGCACAGGGTCATCATCCATGAAGATATTCGCCATCTTCATAGAGTCGACAGAACCCTGAAAATGGAACTGTCCATGCACTACATCGCAAGAATCCACGTTCTTGAAATCGTTGTTTTCCAGTATCTTAAGGTACAGCATGCGTCCGTCCAGAGTACTTACGTTAGAAGTACCCGAGATATCGTAACTGTTGGCACAAGATGCAAGTGCCATCAAGGCAATGAATGCGTAAAATATTCTATTCATAAGCTATCTATATCACTTTCGGTGAACAAAAATACAATCTTAATTTGAACTGACGAAATAAATTGCTGCAATTTAATTCATTCTTACAAGATTTATGTTTTGTTTGCACTCCTATTGACCACCGAAAGCTTTTTTCTCGTCCTTCTATATTACTGATTGTTTTCCTTCTTCAGTTCATGAGAGATGCGATGCGTGGTATACAGTTCCAGCAGGGCTGCGATGAGGAGGAAGACTACCCACTTATTATAGAAATAGGTGATATAGGTCTCATAATTCTCAAACCAGCGGCGCAGGAAAGCATACACCGTATCTACCATCGAGATGCCTGAGAGCACGAAGAAGATGTCTGCTACATACTGCATGCGCTTCAGGCGGTGGATAACCAGCGAAGGTCCCTCATAGAACTGCATCGCCTGCATTACACTGAACAGTATGGTGCCCAGCAGGAACCCCCAGCTCGTTACCTGCACCAGCTGCGGATGTGAAAAACCAAATGCGAAGCAAGCCGCACCGACAACCATCAGCACGCCGCCCAGCAAGAAAATAGCACTTTCCAGTTTACTCAATTGTTTCATTTTCGTCTTGTTCGTTAGTTTTTTCCGGAATATCCGAACTCAATACAAAGATGTCTTCATCATCAGCCTTCATGAAATAACGCTGGCGGGCTATCTTCTCAAATGCCCGCGCACCATGCTGCATATCGCGCAAGGTATGCTTGTCGTTTTCATACTGCTCACGATACTTTTCTATCTCCGAACGGAGCGTAGCTATCTCTATCTGGTACTTAATGTGCTGCCTTACACTGTTGTCGTCAACTACACCAACTACCAGAACACCCGTTACAATCACTATAAGATACTTATAATGAGCGAGATAATTCCATATAATACCAAGTTTTTTACTCATTTCTTCCGAATTTGTTTGCAAAGATAATATTTTTTTGTTATCTTTGCATCATCAATTAAGAAAAAATAATGGAAGAGTATATAGTTTCTGCAAGAAAGTACCGTCCGATGACCTTCGATTCGGTTGTCGGACAGAGTGCATTGACCACCACTTTGAAGAATGCAGTGAAGAGCGGCAAGCTGGCGCACGCCTATCTTTTCTGCGGTCCGAGAGGTGTGGGAAAAACCACTTGTGCCCGCATTTTTGCGAAGGCAATCAACTGCGAGCACCCTCGTGAAGACGGCGAGGCATGCAACGAATGTGAGAGCTGCCGTGCCTTCAATGAGCAGCGTTCCTACAACATCTTCGAGCTGGATGCCGCCAGCAACAACGGTGTTGACCAGATTAAGGTTCTGATGGAGCAGACCCGCATTCCGCCTCAGGTAGGCAAGTATAAGGTGTTTATCATCGATGAGGTCCACATGCTCTCAACAGCCGCCTTCAACGCCTTTCTCAAGACGCTGGAAGAGCCGCCTCAGCATGTCATCTTCATCCTCGCCACTACCGAGAAGCATAAGATTCTGCCTACCATTCTGAGCCGATGCCAGATTTACGACTTCGAGCGAATGACGGTAGCCAACACCATCAACCACCTGAAGATGGTGGCTGAGAAGGAAGGCATACAATATGAAGAGCAGGCGCTCGCCGTGATAGCCGAAAAGGCTGACGGAGGTATGCGCGATGCCCTCTCTATCTTCGACCAGGCTGCCAGTTTCTGCATGGGCAACATCACTTACCAGAAGGTGATCGAGGACCTGAACGTGCTCGACAGCGACAACTATTTCCGTCTGGTAGACCTGGCTTTGGAGAATAAGGTGGCCGAGATGATGGTAACACTCGACGGCATTCTGAGCCGCGGTTTCGATGGCGGCAACATGATACAGGGGCTTGCCCAGCATGTGCGCAATGTGATGATGGCGAAGGACCCTCAGACCCTGCCTCTGCTCGAGACCAGCGACGACCAGAAAGCCAAGTTCCAGGCTCAGGCCCAGAAGGCACCTACACCTTTCTTATATAAGGCGCTGGAACTGATGAACCAGTGCGATATCCATTACCGCGCCAGCAGCAACAAGCGATTACTGGTAGAGCTCACCCTGATACAGATAGGCCAGATTACGCAGCCCGAGGATCAGGATGTGCCTAGTGCGGGGCGTACGCCCAATAGATTAAAATCCCTGTTTCAGAAACTCCTGGCTCAGTCTAAGCTTGCCTCTCAGGGTGCAGGTTCTGAGCCTTCTGGCAGCAGCGAAAACCGGTCATCACAGCCGGGAACGTCTGCTGCTACAGCTACTGCTGTGCCTTCGTCAGGGGCACCGGCAGCCGCTTCTGCAGCCTCCAATGCTGCATCTTATTCTGCATATTATCCTGCATCTGCCACCGCAGCCGCATCTGCCTCTCCAGAAGGCTCAGCCGCTGCCGGAGCTGTTACTGATGCAGCATCGCCTCACAAGCCACGACTCAAGAATATCAAGCTGGGCGGCATAGGCATGACTTTCTCTAACCTGAAGAAGAGGGAGGAGAACCAGCGCCGCCTGCACAGTCCGTATGATGATACCAATGAGGAAAAAGCGACCATCACGGGCGACCAGAACGAGTTCACCCAGGAGCAGGTGGAAGCAACATGGTTCAGTATGTGCATGAGAATGCAGAACAAGCTGGATTTCATAGGATTAGCCAACCGCATGAAGAGTATTGTACCGAAGATAACCAACTATCCGCAGATAGAGGTTATCATCAACAACCAGCTCTTACTAGACGACGTTTTGAACATCAAGAACCGCATTCTCAAGACTTTCGTCTTAGGTCTTCACAACAGCGAACTGAGCATCAGCTACCGCCTTGCCGACCAGGAAGAGGTAGGCAAGGTTCTGACCAAGAATGAAGTTCTGGAACTTCTTATGGAGAAGAACCCTGCGATGAAAAAACTCACAAAGGACCTGGATCTGGTCATGACATAGAAGATACTCCACACGATACGAAATTCTCCACTCCATGTAGGACAACCTATACGGAGTGGAGAAAATTGTTTTTACAAATATCGAAACTTGGTGCTATAAGAGATACATAAGAGTGAAAGAGCAAAGGGCGTTACAGCGTGACAGTTGTGACAGTTGTGACAGTTTTCAGCGGAGGGGGTATATTGCGAGTTTGCAGCTATCAAATTATAAGTATATATATTTAAATTATTATATATATAATAATTTACCTCTAAAGAAAGGGAAGGAGGGGTAGGCGCTGAAAACTGTCACAACTGTCACACTGTAACGCTTTCTGGGCAAAAAGGAAGTAGTCAGAAGAAATGACTTTTTTCATAGCATCTCATTGTTTTCTTGCTCAAAACACACAGAGAAACATTTTACAAAATATAGTTTTCTCTCCAGCAACTCTACGACTTTTTTTGTTTAACTACGGAAGCCGGAATGTTAAAATCGGTTTAACATAACTCTGCAGGGTGAAATTTGGCGGTTCAAAAGATTTGTTGTACTTTTGCACCATCGTTAAAAGATTCCCATGAAGCGCAGACCTTGATATCGCGAAACGCGATACCAAGGTTTTACACCAAATGAAATGCAAGGTTTGACGTCGTGAAACGCGACACCAAACTTTTACGACCCGCAAAATGCAAGGGTTGACGCTGTAAAACACAGCCTCAAGGTATAAAACAAAAAAGCCCCCGATGCAGAAAAGCACCGGGAGCCTTCGTAAGCAAATTATTATTATCTTAAAAAGATCAACTGAATATGCAGCACATCACAGTATACACCATGACGCACCGACAGAAAGGCTTAGATGAGGTTCATGCCCGCTTTCACAGCCTCCTTGCGCATCTCCTCAGGCCAGATGCTAGCCTGGATCTCACCAATGTGAGCCTTATGAAGCAATACCATACACAGACGGCTCTGGCCGATACCGCCACCAATGCTCAGAGGCAACTTGTCGTTCAGGAGCTGCTGATGGAAGTAAAGCTTCTCTCTATCCTCCTTGCCCTCCAGCTTAAGCTGACGCAGCAGACTCTCCTTGTCGACACGGATACCCATAGAACTGAGCTCGAAACTGCGACCCAGAACAGGATACCAGATGAGGATATCACCATTCAGTCCCATCTTGCCGTTCTCTGCCACGGTGCTCCAGTCATCATAGTCAGGAGCTCGGCCATCATGCTTCTTGCCATCGCTCAACTTGCCGCCGATGCCCTCTACAAATACAGCGCCATACTTCTTGCAGATAGCATCCTCACGCTCCTTAGGAGAAAGGTCTGGATACATATCGAGCAAATCCTGCGCATGAATGAAATGAATCTCCTTAGGCAGGAAAGGCTTCAGCTGAGGATAATGCTCGCAAGCCAGGAACTCGGTACGCAAGATGGCACCATAGATGCGGCGCACGATATTCTCGAGGAAGGCGATGGTACGGTCTTCCTTGGTAATCACAGCCTCCCAGTCCCACTGGTCAACATAGAGCGAATGAAGATTATCCAGTTCCTCGTCAGCACGGATGGCGTTCATATCTGTATATACGCCATAAGCAGGCTCAATCTCATACTCGGCAAGCGTCAGTCGCTTCCACTTGGCAAGAGAATGAACCACCTCAGCCTGGGCTTCGCCCAAATCCTTGATAGGGAAACTTACAGGGCGCTCTACGCCGTTCAGGTCATCATTGATACCAAGACCCTTCAATACGAAGAGCGGAGCGGTAACGCGACGCAGACGGAGCTCGGTGCTCAGGTTTTGCTGGAAGAATTCTTTTATCATTTTAATACCCATTTCGGTCTGGCGCATATCCAGCAGCGCCTTGTACCCTTCAGGTTTTATCAAATTGCTCATTTTTATTTCATATTTAGTATTTGCGCTGCAAAGGTACAAAATAATAATTAATCTGCAAGCATTTTTCCGTATTTTTTCGCAAAATGATAGCATTTTTAAGTTTTTTAGTAGCATTTTGTAGAACAATTTGCAAATACACATTATATATATGAAAAAATCTGCCCCAAATATTTGGTTATTTCAAATAAAAGCAGTAATTTTGCAGTCGACTTCCGTTTCGATGTCATACAACCGGAGAAACGGGCGGCAGAAAAGAGGGTCTCGTAGCTTAGCTGAATAGAGCGTCAGATTCCGGTTCTGAAGGTCGTGGGTTTGAATCCCACCGAGATCACCCGAAACAACAGAAATGATTAATAATTGAAAACATGGATTTAGTAGAACGATTTATAAACTATACGAAATTCGACACACAGTCGAGCGAAGAATCGACCAGCGTGCCTAGTACGGCAAAACAGCTCGAATTTGCCAAGTACCTGAAGAAGGAACTTGAGAACGAAGGACTGAGCGATGTCGAAATGGATGACATGGGCTATATCTATGCCACTCTGAAGAGCAATACCAAGAAAAAGACTCCTACCATCGGATTTATTTCACACATGGATACATCGCCTGATGCCAGCGGAAAGGATGTAAAGGCGCGCGTCATCAAGAACTATGACGGCAACGACATCGAGCTGAGCCCGGGCATCATCTCAAGCGTTGAGACTTTCCCAGAGTTGAAGGCTCACAAGGGAGAGGATATCATCGTGACAGACGGTACTACCCTGCTGGGTGCTGACGACAAGGCGGGCATCGCTGAAATCGTACAGGCTATGTGCTATCTGCGCGACCACGACGAAATCAAGCACGGCGACATCCGAGTAGGTTTCAATCCTGACGAGGAAATCGGTATGGGCGCACATCATTTCGACGTAGAGAAGTTTGGCTGCGACTGGGCTTACACCGTAGATGGCGGCGACCTGGGCGACCTGGAATACGAGAACTTCAATGCTGCCGGAGCCAAGATCGTCATCAAGGGTGTGAGCGTTCATACAGGCTATGCCAAGGGAAAGATGGTGAATGCAAGCCGACTGGCTGTGGAATTCCAGAACATGATTCCTGAGAACGAGACTCCTGAGCAGACTGAAGGCTACCAGGGTTTCTACCACCTCATCGGCATCGAGAGCCGCTGCGAGGAGGCAAAGCTCAGCTACATCATCCGCGATCACGACCGCAACAGGTTTGAAAGCCGCAAGGACTTCATCGAGGACTGCGTGAACAAGATGAACGAGAAGTATGGCGACGGAACCGTAAAGGCGGTTATCTACGACCAGTACTATAACATGAAGGAGAAGATTGATCCTAACATGCACGTCATCGACATCGTGCTCAGAGCGATGCAGGAGAGCGGCGTTCCACCTCGCGTAGAACCTATCCGCGGCGGTACCGACGGAGCCCAGCTGAGCTTCAAGGGTCTGCCTTGTCCTAACATCTTCGCCGGCGGTGTCAACTTCCACGGCCCTCACGAGTTTGTGAGCATCCAGGTAATGGAGAAGGTAGTGAAGACCATCGTGAAGATAGCGGAAATCACAGAAGAATACAACGACTAATACAGATATGGGGAATTTAGACACATCTAAATTCCCCTTTTTCATAAACAGAAAAATATGGCTGAAATTCCATTCTTAGTAAAAGACCTTGCCCTCATCCTGATGGTGGCAGGCATCGTAACCCTCATCTTCAAGAGGCTCAAGCAGCCGCTGGTGCTGGGATACATCATGGCGGGATTCCTGGTTTCGCCACATATGCCCTACACCATGTCGGTAGTCGACGAGACGGATATCCAGACCTGGGCCGACATCGGTGTCATCTTCACCCTCTTCTCGCTCGGTCTCGACTTCTCGTTCAAGAAAATCGTGAAGATGGGTGCCTCTCCCATCATCGCCACCGTGGTCATCGTGTTCTGCATGATGATGCTGGGCATCAGCGTAGGCCACGGCTTCGGCTGGGGAAGGATGGACTGCATCTTCCTGGGCGGTATGCTCGCCATGAGCTCCACCACTATTATATATAAGGCATTCGATGATATGCGACTGCGCACCCAGAAGTTTGCCTCGATGGTGATGAGCGTGCTGATACTGGAAGATATCCTGGCTATCGTGATGATGGTGATGCTGTCGGCGATAGCGAGCGGAAGCAGTCCTGACGGCGGGCAGATGCTTGCCTCTATCGTGAAGATAGGCTTCTTCCTGGGCGTATGGTTTATCGTGGGCATCTTCGCCATTCCGTGGTTCCTGCGTTCGGTGAGGAAACTTATCAATGCCGAAACCCTGCTCATCGTTTCGCTGGGTCTGTGCTGCGGCATGGCGGTACTGAGCACCAAGGTGGGGTTCAGCAGCGCCTTCGGAGCCTTCGTTATGGGCAGCATCCTGGCAGAAACCATTGAGGCAGAGAAGATTATCAAGCTTGTAGAACCGGTAAAGAATCTCTTCGGAGCCATCTTCTTCGTATCGGTAGGTATGCTGGTAGACCCGAAGATTCTGGTAGAATATGCCGTTCCTATCCTCGCCCTGGTGGGCACGATACTGGTAGGTCAGGCGATATTCGGCACCTTCGGCTTCATGCTCGGAGGCGAGTCGCTGAAGTCGGCGATGCGCTGCGGTTTCTCGATGGCTCAGATTGGTGAGTTCTCTTTCATCATCGCCTCGCTGGGTCTGTCGCTCGGCGTCATCAGCAAGTTCCTCTATCCGGTAGTGGTAGCGGTGAGCGTCATCACCACCTTCCTTACACCTTATATGATCCGTCTTGCCACACCTACTTATCAGGTGATGGAGAAACATCTGCCCGACAAGCTCATCCACATTCTGAACCATTTCGCGATGAGTCATCCCCAGACGCAGCAGCAGAGCAAGTGGAAATCGCTGATCCGCCAGATGCTGGTCAACACCACCGCCTACTCCATCCTCTCGGCAGCCGTCATCGCCCTGATGTTCACCTTCGTACTGCCGCTGATGCGCAATCTGCTGCCAGGCTGGCATCTCCACTGGTATGCCAACGCCATCACCGGTCTGCTCACCGTCCTATTCATCTCGCCGTTCCTGCGCGCCATCGTGATGAAGAAGAACCACAGTGCCGAGTGGAAACGCCTCTGGGTGGAGAGCAGCATCAACCGCGTGCCGCTGCTCTTTACGGTGTTCGTGCGCTTTATGATAGCACTGGCTTTCATCTTCTACATCATCAATTTCCTCTCGCGCTTTACCAATGCTCTGATTGTCTGCATCGGTGCAGCAGTAGTGATGCTGATGATAACCTCCCGCCGCATCAAGAAGCGTAGCATCGTGATGGAGCGCGTCTTCGTTCACAACCTCCGCTCGCGCGATATTGCGGCTCAGGTAAATGGCGAAAAGCGGCCGCTCTACGAGGGCAGACTGCTAGACCGGGATATCCACATCAGCGAATTTGAAGTGCCTGAAGATAGCAGTTGGACTGGCAAATCGCTGCGAGAACTGCATCTGCGCCAGCGGTTCGGTGTAGACCTGAGCAGCATTCACCGCGGCTCTCACCGGCTGAACATCCCGAACGGCAACATGATCATCTTCCCGGGCGACAAACTGCAGGTAATCGGCAACGACGACCAGCTGCAGAAATTCAACACCGCCCTGCAGAGCGACCTGCTGCCTGAGGAGGCTGAAATAGAAAAGCGCGAGATGAAACTTAGCCAGCTCATCATCAGCGGCGGCAGCGAATTCCTGGGAAAGACACTGATAGAAAGCGGAATAAGGGATAAATACAACTGTATGGTGGTAGGACTGGAAGAGGGCCGGGAGAACCTGACCCGTGTTCTGCCTACCCGAGTATTCGAAAAAGGCGATATCATCTGGCTGGTAGGCGAAGAGGCTGACCTTCAGAAGATTCAGGAAAAGAGCTAATAAACTTGAGTTTTTTAGGCACGGATTACACGGATTTATAGCGCTCATGTAAATTAAGCGATTTATCATCTCATAAAAAATCCGTGTAATCCATGCCTTATTTATACCCCTGGGCGTGTGGGGACATTTTCCAAGGATTTATCTCACGGTGATATGGAAGCACCCCTGCTTCACCTCATATTTGATATAGCAGCGGTTCTTGTTGCGGAAATCGCGGAGCACCTCGGAGAACACCCATTTCAGGGTATCATTCTGCACCTGTCGGCGAGGCTGTTCACGGGTCTGAATCTGCTTGTAGCGGTTGTAGCATATATCGAAGGTAGTACCATAGAGATGACACGAATTCTCGGTAGCATTGCCGTTTCGGGTACGCAGTTTCGCCACATCATCCTTGGTGCGCAGAATGCTCGTCACGATAATCTTATGCAACGGAATGCCCTTAATCTGCAGCGAATCGAAATAGGCACGGCCGATATCCTGGAGCAGCACAGAGGCACGAGGCACCAGGTAAGGAATACTGTTGTTCAGCTTGTCAACATAAAAGAAAGGGTTGCTGCCCACATACACCAGCTTGCCCTTGCTGTTCTCCGCCTCCAGACGGTTCTGTACCGGTTTCACACCATGCTTAGTAGCCGCCAGAATCTGCACATCCTGCTGGTCGGGGAAAGTATTGCCGAAATGAGGCACCGAGAAGATGCGATGCTTCACCTCCTTGCCATCCTTGTCGAAGAAGATAGAAGGCTTGCCGCTCTGTGCCGTATCAGGCATAACAGAGAGTTCATCCTCCTTCAGGTCCTCAGCCACATTCCCTTCAGCATCAGCCGATGCATCAGAAATCTCAGCAGAAGAAGCATCAGAAGCAGCCGAATCCTTCGCTGCCACGAGCGTAGAATCAGCCGCCCCAGCAGCCGCAACCTTCGGTTTTGCTACTCCCGGAAAGATGACTCTTACCAGCGCCAGAAGCAAAACCACAATACCAAAACCCTGTAAATATCTGTTCTTACTAATCTTCATAATTATCTTATTTTCACGAAATAATATTCTATATTCTTCAGGCAAAACGGGAACCGCATCGCCAAATTTAGCTGCAAAGGTAACAAAATCTCTCGAAAAAATAGCTTTTTTAATATTTAAAGAATGTTTTATTCGCCGAAATTTGCTCATTTCATGGAAAAGTAGTAATTTTGCAGCGTTATATAACAAAATATTAGATAGGATAGTTTAAACTTTATAGAATTAAGACATTTTGATAGAGAAACATATTGTACTTGAAGATATCGATCCAGTGATGTTCTACGGTGTGAACAATGCCCACCTGCAGATGATTAAATCGCTGTATCCTAAGTTGCGTATCGTAGCACGCGACAACGTGATTCGTGTGCTCGGCGACGAAGAGGAAATGGCAAAGGTGGAAGAGGATATTGAGCAGATGCGCAAGCACTTGCTTAAATACAACATGCTCAATGATGAAGACATCCTGGACATCGTGAAAGGAAAACAGACCAAGGCGGACAGCGTGAAAGGCGTGCTGGTATACAGTATCAGTGGCCGACCTATCAAGAGCCGCAGCGAAAACCAGCAGCAACTGATAGATGCTTACGAGAAGAACGACATGGTATTTGCCGTGGGACCAGCCGGTACCGGTAAGACCTATCTCAGCATCGCCCTTGCCGTAAAGGCCCTCAAGGAGAAAGCCATCAAGAAAATCATCCTCTCACGACCAGCCGTAGAAGCCGGCGAAAAGCTCGGTTTCCTGCCTGGCGATATGAAAGACAAAATTGACCCATACCTCCAGCCGCTCTACGATGCGCTGGAAGACATGATACCTGCCGTAAAGCTGCAGGATATGATGGAAAAGCACATTATCCAGATTGCTCCGCTCGCCTTTATGCGCGGACGCACACTCAGCGATGCCGTCGTCATCCTCGACGAGGCGCAGAACACTACCTCCCAACAGATTCGCATGTTCCTAACCCGTATGGGCATGAACACCAAGATGATTATCACCGGCGACCTGACACAGATTGACCTGCCACGCGAACAGCGAAGCGGACTGAAGGAGGCGCTCAAGATTCTGGACGGAGTGGAAGGCATCGGAGTGGTGAAGCTGGGACAGAAGGATATCGTGCGCCACAAACTCGTAACCCGCATCGTTAACGCATACGACAAGTATGACAAGGAGAGAGCGGAAGAAAAGAAAACAATTAAAAATTAATAATTGATAATTAATAATTAACAGTACTGCTCTAGGGGCAGGCTCAATTATAAATTGTAAATTATAAATTATAAATTAAATAAAATGAAAGCATTAACAAAGACAGATTTCCATTTTGATGGACAGAAGAGTGTTTACCACGGTAAAGTACGTGATGTGTATGACATTAACGACGACCTCCTCGTGATGGTCGCTACCGACAGAATCTCAGCGTTCGACGTTGTTCTGCCTAAGGGTATCCCTTTCAAAGGACAGGTGCTCAATCAGATTGCAGCTAAGTTCCTGGACACAACTACAGACATCTGTCCAAACTGGAAGTTGGCTACTCCAGACCCAATGGTTACCGTAGGTTTGAAGTGCGAAGGTTTCCGCGTGGAGATGATCATCCGTTCTATCCTCACCGGTAGTGCATGGCGCGAGTATCAGAAGGGCTGCCGCGAGATCTGCGGTGTGAAGTTGCCAGACGGTATGCGCGAGAACCAGCGTTTCCCAGAGCCTATCATCACCCCTACTACAAAGGCCGACGAGGGTCACGACATGAATATCTCTAAGGAAGAGATCATCGCCCAGGGTATTGTTAGTGCAGAGGATTATGCTGTGATGGAGGACTACACACGCCGCATCTTCGCCCGCGGTCAGGAAATCGCTGCCAAGCAGGGCTTGATCCTCGTAGATACCAAGTACGAGTTCGGCAAACGCGACGGCAAGGTTTACCTCATCGACGAGATCCACACTCCAGACTCTAGCCGCTACTTCTATGCTGACGGTTACGAGGAGAAGTTTGAGAAGGGTGAACCACAGCGCCAGCTCTCTAAGGAGTTCGTTCGCCAGTGGCTCATCGAGCACAACTTCATGAACGAGCCAGGCCAGACCATGCCAGAGATTACCGACGAGTATGCAGAGAGCGTATCCGACCGCTACATCGAACTCTACGAGCACATCACCGGCGAGAAGTTTGACAAGGCTGCTGAGGAAGGCGACATCGCTGCCCGCATCGAGAAGAACGTAAGCGAGTGGCTTGCTGCACACAAGTAGTTTTTAGTTAATAGTTAATAGTTAAAAGTTTATAGCATGAACCACTTTGGCAATCTTGCTAAACGGCGAAGCCGCTATAAATTATAAACTATATATAAATGTATAAGCAAGAACAGATAAAGCCCTACGAGGGCACAGGAGACAAGGGCAAGCTGGTAGAGGAGATGTTCGACAACATCGCCCCTACCTACGATACCCTGAACCACCGTCTCTCGTGGGATATCGATAAGGGATGGCGCAAGAAGGCAATCAGGCGTCTTGCGCCCTTCTCTCCTAAAAAGATGCTCGACATCGCTACCGGTACCGGCGATTTCGCCATCCTTGCCGCACAGATGCTACATCCCGACCAGCTGATCGGAGCAGACATCTCGGAAGGCATGATGGAGATAGGCAGACAGAAGGTAAAGCAGCTGGGACTGGAAAACACCATCTCCTTTGCCAAGGAAGACTGCCTCAACCTCTCTTTCCAGGACGAGAGCTTCGATGCTGTAACCGCAGCCTTCGGTATCAGAAACTTCCAGAACCTGGACCAGGGACTGAAGGAAATGTGCCGGGTACTGAAAAAAGGCGGACATCTCTGCATCGTAGAACTCACCACGCCGGTCAGTTTCCCGATGAAGCAGCTGTTCAGCATCTACAGCAACACTGTCTTGCCGATGTATGGCAAACTCATCAGCAAAGACCAGAGCGCCTACAGTTATCTCAACAAGACCATCGAGGCATTCCCTCAGGGCGAGGTTATGATGGAGGTGTTCAAAAAGGCAGGATTCGCAAAGGCAGAGTTCAAGCGACTCACCTTCGGCATCTGCACACTCTATTTCGCAACCAAATAAAACAAAAATATTATGGACAAGTATGGACTCATAGGTTACCCTCTGGGGCATTCGTTCTCAAAGAACTATTTCAACGAAAAGTTTGAGAACGAGGGCATCGATGCCCAATACATCAACTTCGAGATACCTTCTATAGAAAATCTTACCGAGATTCTCGACTCAAATCCAGAACTAAAGGGTCTCAACGTCACAATACCTTATAAGGAGAAAGTGATCAGCTATCTCGACGTGGTAAGCCCTGAGGCGAATGCTATCGGAGCCGTCAACGTGATCAAGGTGGAGCACAGAGGCGAAGATGTTTATCTGAAAGGATACAACAGCGATGTAATCGGTTTTACCAAGAGCATCGAACCTTATATCGAGCCTTATCACAAGAAGGCTCTCATCCTGGGTACAGGCGGAGCTTCAAAGGCTATCAACTTCGGTCTGAAATCGCTCGGACTGGAAACAGCCTTCGTGAGTCGATACGAGCGTCCGGGTACTATCCAGTACGAAAAAATCACCCCTGAGGTTATCAAGGAGTATAACGTCATCGTAAACTGTACCCCAGTGGGCATGTACCCACACGTAGACGAGTGTCCTGCGCTGCCTTACGAGGCAATGGACAGCCACACCCTGCTCTACGACCTCATCTACAATCCCGACGAAACCCTCTTCATGAAGAAGGGCAAAGAACACGGAGCCACAGTAAAGAATGGCTTGGAAATGCTCTTGTTGCAAGCCTTTGCATCATGGGATTTCTGGCACCAGGAAAAATAAGCATATCATAAAGTTCAAAGATCAAAGTTCAAAGTAAGAATATGAGTAACAATAGATATATGATGCGCGGTGTTAGCGCAGCAAAGGAAGATGTTCACAACGCTATCAAGAACATCGACAAGGGTATCTTCCCACAGGCTTTCTGCAAGATCATACCTGATATCTTGGGCGGCGACCCAGAGTATTGTAACATTATGCATGCCGACGGTGCAGGTACCAAGTCGAGCTTGGCTTACATGTACTGGAAGGAGACGGGCGACCTCTCTGTATGGAAAGGTATCGCTCAAGATGCTATCGTGATGAATACCGACGACCTGCTCTGCGTAGGCGCCGTAGACAACATCCTCGTAAGCTCTACCATCGGACGCAACAAGATGCTCATCCCAGGCGAGGTAATCTCAGCTATCATCAACGGTACTGATGACCTGCTCCACGAGATGCGTGAGATGGGTATCGGCATCTATCCTACCGGCGGTGAGACTGCTGACGTAGGCGACCTGGTTCGTACTATCATCGTTGACTCTACCGTTACCTGCCGCATGAAGCGCAGCGATGTCATCAACAACGCCAACATCCGTCCAGGCGATGTCATCGTAGGTCTTTCTTCTACAGGTCAGGCTACTTACGAGAAGAAGTACAACGGCGGTATGGGCAGCAACGGACTTACTTCTGCCCGCCACGATGTATTCGCCAAGTATCTCGCAGAGAACTATCCTGAGAGCTACGACCACGCCGTGCCAGACGAGTTGGTTTACAGCGGTAAGTATAAGTTGACTGATGAGGTAGAGGGTTCACCTATCAATGCCGGCGAGTTGGTTCTCTCTCCTACCCGCACCTACGCTCCTGTCATCAAGAAGATTCTCGACGAACTCCGCCCAGAGGTTCACGGTATGGTTCACTGCACCGGTGGTGCCCAGACCAAGGTTCTTCACTTCGTAGGCGAGAACTGCAAGGTAGTGAAGGACAACATGTTCCCAGTACCTCCACTCTTCAAGGCGATCCACGACTGCTCAGAGACCGACTGGAAGGAAATGTATCAGGTATTCAACATGGGTCACCGCATGGAGATCTACGTACGTCCTGAGGTTGCCGAGAAGGTTATCGCCATCAGCAAGAGCTTCAACATCGATGCCCAGATTGTGGGTCACATCGAAGAAGGCAAGCGCAGCCTGACCATCAAGAGCGAATTCGGAACATTCGAATACTAAAAATAGAATTAAGATTAATGGATAATAACAACATATTACAGAAGCTAGAAGGCTTAGAGAGCCGATACGAGGAAGTAAGCACCCTCATTACCGACCCAGATGTCATCGCCGACCAGCCACGCTACGTGAAGCTCACCAAGGAATGGAAAGACCTGGGTGACATCATGGACGCACGCAAGCGATACATCAACTGTCTGAATAGCATCAAGGAGGCAAAGGACATCCTTGCCAACGAGAGCGATCCGGAAATGAAGGAGATGGCTCGCGAAGAACTCAACGAGAACGAGGCGCTGCAGCCTAAACTTGAAGAAGAAATCAAGATTGCGCTGGTACCTAAGGACCCAGAAGACGCCAAGAACGTACAGATGGAAATCCGAGGCGGTGCCGGAGGCGACGAAGCAGCCCTCTTTGCAGGCGACCTATTTAATATGTATAAGAAATACTGCGAATCGAAGGGATGGACCGTCAGCGTGACTTCTGTTTCTGAAGGCGCAGTAGGTGGATACAAGGAAATCGACTTCGCAGTAAGCGGTACTGACGTTTACGGTACATTGAAGTACGAATCAGGTGTTCACCGTGTTCAGCGTGTGCCTGCTACTGAAACACAGGGCCGTATGCACACCTCAGCTGCTACCGTGGCCGTATTGCCAGAGGCAGACAAGTTTGAAGTGAACATCAACGAAGGCGATATCAAGTGGGATACCTTCCGAAGTTCAGGTGCCGGTGGTCAGAACGTGAACAAGGTGGAGTCTGGTGTACGTCTCCGCTACCCTTGGAAAAACCCTAACACAGGCGAGGTAGAGGAAATCCTCATCGAGTGTACCGAAACCCGTGACCAGCCAAAGAACAAGGAGCGTGCCTTGAGCCGCCTCTATACATTCATCCACGACCGTGAGCACCAGAAGTATGTTGACGATATCGCCAGCCGCCGCAAGAGCCTCGTTTCTACCGGCGACCGCAGTGCGAAGATCCGTACCTACAACTTCCCGCAGGGCCGTATTACCGACCATCGTATCGGTTATACCACTCACGATCTCAACGGTTTCCTGGCAGGTGATATTCAGGACATGATTGATGCCCTGACTGTAGCCGAGAACGCAGAGAAGCTGAAAGAAACAGAATTGTAAAACCCCGATTCATCGTTCCGTACTTCGGGGCGATGAATCATCATATCAATCCATTATGAACAGAAAAGAACTCGTAGAGCAGATTTTCGCCAAGAAGAGTTTCTTGTGCGTAGGTCTTGACACAGATATCAACAAGTTGCCTAAGTGCATCACCGAGAGTGAAGACATCCAGGGCGCAGAAGCCGAAATGATATTCAGATTCAACCAGGCTATCATCGATGCAACAGCCCCATACTGTGTGGCTTACAAGCCAAACCTGGCTTTCTATGAGAGCCGTGGCATCGATGGCATGATTGCCTTTGAAAACACCATCAAGTATCTCCACAGTCACTATCCAAACCATTTCATCATCGCAGATGCCAAGCGCGGCGATATCGGCAACACCAGCAAGATGTATGCCCAGACATTCTTCGAGGAGTACAATATCGACTCTGTAACCGTAGCACCTTATATGGGTGAGGATTCAGTCAAGCCATTCCTCGAGTATGATGGCAAGTGGGTTATCCTCCTGGCACTTACCAGCAACAAGGGTAGCCACGACTTCCAGCTCACCGAGGATAAGGAGGGCGAGCGCCTCTTCGAGAAGGTTCTCAAGAAGAGCCAGGAATGGGGCAACGATGAGAACATGATGTATGTAGTAGGCGCTACACAGGGCAAGATGTTCGAAGATATCCGCAAGGTGGCTCCTAACCACTTCCTCCTCGTACCGGGCGTAGGTGCACAGGGTGGCAGCCTGCAGGAGGTTTGCAAGTATGGCATCATCAAGGACTGCGGCTTGCTCGTCAACTCTTCCCGCGGCATCATCTATGCCAGCAACGGCGATGACTTTGCTGAGGTAGCAGGTCAGAAAGCTAAGGAATTGCAGGCAGAAATGGCAGCAGAACTTGCTAAGTTATAAAAACTCGATTTAGGCGCAAAGTATCTTGAAAAAGAGGCTTTGCGCCTAAAAAATACCTTTTTATGGGGAGAAAAAGCAAAATATTACAAAATAAAGTCGAGAATCTAAATCTTTTTTGCTATTTTTGCAAACAAATTGCGGTTACCTAAAGGTAATGATGCCTTGGGAACCTAAATAAAACAAACTAGAAGTCAGATAAATTATGGAATTTACCGCTCAACAAATAGCCCAGTTCGTTCAGGGCCGTGTGGAAGGTGATGAGAACGCAACAGTCAACACCTTCGCAAAAATCGAAGAAGGTAAGGAAGGCGCCATCTCGTTCCTTTCTAACCCTAAATACACTCATTATGTTTACGAAACCAAGTCAAGCATCGTACTCATTGATGAGAACGTAGAATTGGAACACCCTGTCAGCACAACCCTCATCCGTGTGAAGAATGCATACGAGTGTGTGGCTAAGCTCCTGCAGATGTACGAATCCATGAAGCCTAAGAAGACCGGCATCGATCCGCTGGCTTTCGTATCTCCAAAGGCTAAGGTGGCTGAAGGCGTATATGTAGGTGCTTTCGCATATATCAGCGATGGTGCAGAGGTAGGCGAAGGTAGCCAGATTTATCCTCATGCCTACATCGGAGAGGGTGTGAAGATTGGTAAGAATGCACTCATCTATCCGAACGTTACCGTATATCACGGCTGTAAATTAGGCAATAACGTTACGCTTCATGCCGGTTGTGTAATCGGTGCCGACGGATTTGGATTCGCTCCAGGTCCTGAAGGTTACGACAAGATTCCTCAGATTGGTATAGTTACCATCGAAGACGATGTAGAGATTGGTGCCAACACTTGTGTAGACCGTTCTACAATGGGTTCTACCTATGTTCGCAAGGGCGTAAAGCTCGACAACCTCGTACAGATTGCCCACAATACCGATATCGGTGCCAACACCGTGATGTCTTCTCAGGTAGGTATAGCAGGCAGTACAAAGGTAGGCGAATGGTGTATGTTTGGCGGTCAGGTGGGTCTTGCCGGCCACATCACTATCGGCGATAAGGTGTTCCTCGGTGCCCAGAGCGGTGTTCCGGGCAGCCTCAAGAGCGGCCAGCAGCTCATCGGAACTCCTCCTATGGAGCAGCGCGCTTACTTCAAGTCTCAGGCCATCTTCCGTCGTTTGCCTGACATGTACAAGGAACTCAACGACCTGAAGAAGCAGATTGAAGAATTAAAGAAAAACAATTAAAAATAATAAGGCACGGATGACACGGATGACGCGGAGGCTAACGCCACTAAGGAATCCGAAGAAAACGCAGAGAAAAAATCCGTGTTATCCGTGCCTAAAAAATGAATATAATTATGTCAAAACAGAAGACACTGAAAGGTAGTTTCTCTCTTTGCGGAAAGGGTTTGCATACAGGCTTGAGCCTCACCGTAACTTTCAATCCTGCACCAGAGAACACCGGTTATAAAATACAGCGCATCGACCTCGAAGGCGAGCCTGTTATCCAGGCTGTAGCTGAGAACGTTGTTGAAACACAGCGCGGTACCGTACTCGGTAAGGGCGATATCCGTGTTTCTACCATCGAGCATGGTATGTCAGCACTCTATGCCCTCGGCATCGACAACTGTCTCATCCAGGTAAACGGTCCTGAGTTCCCTATCCTCGACGGTTCTGCTGCTCCGTATGTAGAGAAGATCCAGAGCATAGGCATCCAGGAGCAGAATGCTGAGAAAGACTACTACATCATCCGTCATAAGATTGAGGTGAAAGATGATAATGGGTCTGTCATCACCATCCTTCCTGACGAGGACTTCAGCATCACAGCCATGTGTTCTTTCGAGAGCAAATTCATCAACAGCCAGTTTGCTACCCTCGAAAAGATGGAGACATACGCAGAGGAGATTGCATCAGCCCGTACCTTCGTTTTCGTACGCGACATCATGCCTCTGCTTCAGGCTAACCTCATTAAGGGTGGTGACCTGGACAATGCCATCGTTATCTACGAGCGCCAGGTAGAACAGACTCAGCTCGACCAGCTCGCCGACCATCTCAAGGTGCCTCACATGGATGCAAACAAGTTGGGTTACATCCAGCACCGCCCATTGCAGTGGGAGAACGAATGTACACGTCATAAACTGCTCGATATCATCGGCGATATGGCACTCATCGGCAAGCCTATCAAGGGTCGCATCATCGCTACGCGTCCAGGCCATACCGTAAACAACAAGTTCGCCCGCCTCATGCGCAAGGAGATTCGCAAGCACGAGATTCAGGCTCCTATCTACGATCCTAACGAGGAGCCAATCATGGATAATATCCGCATCCGTCAGCTCCTGCCCCACCGCTACCCTATGCAGCTGGTCGATAAGGTCATTGCTATGGGTCCTAACAGCATCGTGGGCGTAAAGAATGTAACCAGCAACGAGCCTTTCTTCACCGGTCACTTCCCTGAAGAGCCAGTGATGCCAGGCGTTCTCCAGGTAGAGGCGATGGCACAGTGTGGCGGTCTGCTCGTATTGAACCAGCTGGAGGAGCCTGAGCGCTGGAGTACTTACTTCATGAAGCTCGATGATGTGAAGTTCCGCAAGAAGGTGGTTCCGGGCGATACTCTCCTCTTCCGTGTAGAACTCCTCGCACCCGTGCGTCATGGCATCAGCTCTATGAAAGGCTATATGTTCGTAGGCGACCAGGTGGTGGCAGAGGCTACTTTCACAGCACAGATTGTTAAGAACAAGTAATAATAAAATAGAAATATGAATCAGATTAGTCCATTAGCGTTCGTTCACCCAGAAGCAAAACTCGGTGACAACAACATTATCGGTCCTTTCTGCTATATCGACAAGGACACCGTTTTGGGCGATAACAACGTATTGCAGAACAGCGTTACCATCCACGTGGGCGCTCGCATCGGCAACAATAATGAATTTTTCCCAGGCGCCAGCATCTCTACCAAGCCTCAGGACTTGAAGTTCAAGGGCGAGCAGACAACCTGCGAGGTTGGCGATAACAACAGCATCCGTGAGAACGTTACTATCTCTCGTGGTACAGCCTCTAAAGGCAAGACCGTAGTAGGCAGCAACAACCTCCTGATGGAGACCGTTCACGTGGCTCACGACTGCGTGCTCGGCAGCGGCTTGATTATCGGCAACTCTACCAAGTTTGCCGGTGAGGTGGTAATAGACGACAACGCCATCGTCAGCGCCAACGTTCTCGTTCACCAGTTCTGCCATATCGCAGGCTACGTAATGATCCAGGGCGGTTGCCGTTTCTCTCAGGATATTCCTCCATACATCATTGCCGGCAAGGAGCCAACCCGCTACTGCAGCATCAACCTCATCGGTCTGCGCCGTCGCGGTTTCAGTAATGAGACCATCCAGAACATTCATGAGGCTTACCGCCTGCTCTACAGCAAGGGTATATTGAAGGAAGGTATCGAGGAAATCAAGAAGAATCTTGAGGTTACCAAGGAGATTCAGTATATTATCGACTTCGTAGAGAGTTCTCAGCGAGGCATTATCCGATAAAAGTAAAAGGGTAAAAAAGTAAAAAGGTAAAAAGAGCATCCTTGCATAGGTTTATGAAACGAGCAAGGATGCTTTTTTCTTGAATATAAAAAATGATATATGAAAACATTGATTGTGGTCTTAGGTCCTACCGGTGTAGGTAAAACGGAGCTTTGCCTTTCACTGGCAGAGCATCTCGCTATACCTATTATCAATGCCGACTCCCGCCAGATCTTCGCCGAACTTCCTATCGGAACTGCAGCCCCTACTGCCGAACAGCAGCAACGGGTAAAGCATTATTTCGTAGGAAACCACCACATCGAAGATTATTACAGCGCTGCCCAATATGAGGCTGATGTGATGAATCTCCTGCAGGAAGACATCTTCAAGAATCACGATGTGGCTCTGCTTACAGGCGGCAGCATGATGTATATCGATGCTGTATGCAAAGGAATCGACGACATCCCTACTGTTCGTGACGACATACGCACTTGGATGAAACAGCGGCTAGAAGAGGAAGGGCTGGAGGCGCTGGTAGAAGAACTCCACAAGATGGATCCGGAGCACTGGTCGATAGTAGACAGGAAGAATCCACGCCGCGTGGTTCATGCACTTGAAATCTGTCATCAGACCGGCAAGACTTATACTTCTTTCCGCACAGCCGAAAAGAAACAGCGTCCTTTCCGCATCATCAAGATAGGTCTGAACCGCGACAGAGCTGAACTCTACGACCGCATCAACCAGCGTGTACTGATGATGATGGACGAAGGTCTGGAGGCAGAAGCACGCAGCGTATACCCACAGAAGGGACTCACCTCGTTGAGAACCGTAGGCTACAAAGAAATGTTCTCCTACTTTGACGGCGAGATAGACCGCGATGAAGCTATCAGACAAATCCAATCGCACAGCCGTGAATACATGCGCAAGCAACTTACCTGGTTTAAGCGGGATGCAGAAATTCACTGGTATCATCCCGACCAGCAGGATGAAATCATCCGATTTATTGATGAAGAGATATAGACATAATCGCCCGATAGCATATTCATTTTTGTTGTTAGAAATATAGTTGAGATTCCATAATATTACATGGAATTCTCTGGAATCAGATTTGAATTCTGGTGCTTTATAGCCCATGAACTTTTCAAAATGCTCGTGTTCTTTGATGATTTTCTTCATACCTTATAAAATCAGCGTCTTGTTTGATGCAGAATTCTAAATAATTGGAGGTAAAAATGAAATAAGCTTCATGTGCTATCGAAACAGGCTTCATTTAGAGCAGAAGTAATCTTCCCCTGCCAAAAAGGGTATTTCTGTCAATATTTATAACCAAATTTTGCATACTGGTAAACTTGGAATCTAGCAATGAAAATAGGGAGTTTTGGGCATCTCGAATTCTCTATTTTTTGTTTCTCATTAAGCGAATACCCTATAGTTGTACGACTATAAAGTTGTAGTCGTACGACTATATAGGGTATGGTCGTACAACTGTAGAGTTATAGTTGTACAACTATAGGGGGTATAGTCGTACAACTATAGAAATCCTATTTTAGCGCTATTAACCAACAAATCCATAATTCCTTGATTATTAACATATTACCATTTTCTTCCATATTTTCAATATTCACAAAGAAATAAGAATCGTTTGAAAATACGAGAATCTCAGCAAGGGAAATGTATAAAAATAAAACGACCCGCACATTTGAGCATCGTTGAGAGGCTTGGCGGGTACTAGTGCTGCAAAGGTACGAAGATTCTTAGAAACCAGCAAATTTTTGGGGAGAAATTTTAATTTCGCATGCTAAAAAGTATAAAGCATTTACAAATTAAGCTACTCCGCCCCCATGCGATAATTCTTTGGCGATAATCCGGTATGCTTCTTGAAGAAGGTGCCGAAGGATGAGGCATTCGGCACAGTCCATTCGTTGAGACTTTGGTATCACTGAAAGATGAAGAAGGAGAAGAATAAAAGTATTATATGAGTATTTTATAAGGGTTTTATAAGACCCTTATAAAATATCGAGTTATAAGATATCGAGAAGTTCCTCGAATCTTGAAATACGACGGAGCTTGGGATGTTCAAATTCCTCTGTCTTTTCATGCGCCCATGTGGTATGAAAAGGGATATGGACAGCCGAAGCTCCGATTTTTAATGCCGGAGCAATATCACTCTTGAAACTGTTACCCACCATCACCAGCTCGTCGGGAGTTACATCCAGTTCCCTGCAGAGACGATGATAAGCCTTGGGCGTCTTGTCGCTCACGATAGTCACCACATCAAAATACCGCTGCAGACCCGAACGCCACAACTTATTCTCCTGATCCATCAACTCACCCTTGGTGAAGACTGCCAGCTTATATTTCTTCATCTCACGGAAACAAGCCAAGGTTTTCTCTACCCCTTCCAAAGGCTTGGCATCAAGATGCAGGAGACTCTTACCCAAGTCCACAATTTGGGCGATGACATTCGCCTCCACCTTACCATGACTCACCTTCACCGCATTCTCTACCAGGGATATGGTGAAAGCCTTGCAACCATAACCCAAATCAGCCATATTTTTACTCTCCGTCTCGAAGAGAGCAGCAGAAATATCCTTTTCCTTTCCATATTCTGCTAGCAACTCGCAATACTCATGCTCCACATCCTCGAAATAGTTTTGTAATGCCCAGAGCGTATCATCGGCATCGAAGGCTATCGCCTTGATATTCTTCAGTTTTTCCATACTTATCATTTCTTTTAGTTGCAAAGTTAATGTTTTTATCCGAAAAGGAAAACAAATTATTCTGCTTTCTTTTGCATATACCAATATTTTTCGTAACTTTGCCTAAAATTCAAATAAAGCAACAATATGAAATACCCTGTAAACTACTCTTTTAGATATATAATAAAAATCGTTGGAGTATTTAGGATATGTCTTCAGAGAATATAGGTTCGTCAGTCGCATATCAACTGATGTGCACATGTCACTCGGCTTATATACGGCTTTCTTGCATGGATACTCTTTCTTATAAGATATAAAGATGATACCACCAAGGAACAGAGAAGAAAACATCCTCGCCATCTTGCAGGCGGCGACAAGGACATTGTCAAAGTCTTCAAATATGAAGGCTAATGCTGTTGACGGAATATATATGTCGTAATGTAAGAACCTATATTTCTTGATGCTAGAAAGCCTTTTCATAGATACCATGACAATCGTCATACAATCGCACGACACATATCATTCAATCATACGGCATATGCCGTGCGACTACATGACATATGTCGTGCGATTGCAAAAAAGGACATCTTGCATCATCATTACTATATTCTTACGTCACAACCAATAGCTTTTCATAGCGGAATAAACGAATTTACATTTTAGACACCGAAAATTTGGTAGAACTCATGGGTATGAGGCTCCGCACAACAAGGATTATAGACAAAGAAACGAGGCATGAAATACAACTTCAATCCCGAATGATGATTCTCTTCTATTGAATATGTCATTACTTCTCATCTTTTTTATAATCTTCAAACGACATTTCCTTGACGAGTTTTCCATCCAAATCATAAACAGACACCACAGAATACCTACCAAAGCTAGTATCAGAATAATGACGACAAGACTGGCAGATTGGTAATCCATCTTCAGATGTAAAGCCTACGCAGCCACAATTTGATGGTAACAATATCGCCTTTCCCGCATCCTTATCTACTATAAAAGTATAAATTGTATTCATCTTGTCTGTTGTTCCATTTACAACTACCACATCAGGATTTAGAGGGACAAGCATGGCTTCACTTGCCACAAAAACTGAATCTAGCCCTATCGTTACACCATGTTTTTTATCCGGATTATACCATAACAAATCTGCCATAGGATGCGCCGTAACTATTTCTTGAATATCATTCTGCTTCTTATAATACTTCCAAATGGTAACTACGTCACCGCCACAAATGCCATCTCCCCCATCAACGCTTCTCAACAAGATTGCATCAACATCCTCATCTGTTACAACAGTATTATTTGGCAGATGAAAATGTTTGATGATTTGTGCTATCATCGCTTGCGAATACTTTCCATCTTCATTATTTTCAAATTTCAAAATGACATGATCTTGAGCAGGAGCAACTTGTTTTGCCCCCTTTTCTCCACAGCTGATAGAAAGAAAGCACAGCTGTAGCAGTACAACTATCCAATATTTACACTCTTTCATTTTCTAACTTACGAGAGTTTAAATGATACAAAAGAACTTCCTTTATATCATCGGCAACATTATTAGCCAATCTTTCAAAGACCTTTGGCCCAGAGCCATTAGGCAAGCTATCAATTTCATTGACTTCTATAAGATTATAATGAGGAATTTCTGGATGGCTATAGTCATAGCGATATCCTCCAAATGTCAGAAACTCTGCATTCGGAATACCAATATCCTTCATACGATTGATTACATTAGTGCCAGCCCCACCGACACCGATGCACAATATCTTTATATTTTCTGTATCATTTCCCATATTATAGTAGCATTATTAATATCGATTGCAAAATTAAACAAAAAATCGATAAGTTGTATCAGCAAGCCTTGATCTTTTCATTCACAAGGCTTACTGACACCCTGTACTACAGCACATTTTGCTAACATATAAACTATAGACGAGTTATATTTATTATCTTTACATATAAAGAAACAGTTTTTGGCATCATTAAAGATTTAGATGATCATCTATTATTTCATATAATTCGTGAAAATACTCCTCACCTTTGTCTAAAATTTCCTTTTTATTACCAAGTTTAGCAGTTCTCAATTCTTTATGAAAAGCATTAATGTCCTCTTGATTTGGAATATGATATGGTAGAGAGGTATCTATCAAAAAGACCTTTTTGTTCTCATCATAAAATTTAGATAGGATATATGTCATTATAGGCAATCTGTTCTCCATTGCCCTATCTTTTCTTCTATATGATGCAGAAGGTGTCATTCCCCCCAAACCCAATAAAGTTGGATCAGGATTTACATTATAAAGTTCATCAACTAGCGTTTGTGGTCTTTTTACAAACAATGTAAATAAAGCAGGTAAGGCATATGTATTTTTCGCAATTAGGAAGTTCTTCGCTATGCAGTAGTATGCATTCTGAGCAGCAATTTCATTAACCAGAAAATTTCCATTCGTGAAATACAATGCCATTTTTATAAATGCAAGGCCAACAATTTGACCATCCTTAGCCTCAACATTCTTTAGCAAATGACTATTATATCCCTGTACCTTTGTATATAGCTTTACTAGATTATCAGTAACTCCTTGCTTGTTTCCTGTAACAAAACAAAGATTCACATTGCCTGCTATTCCTGCCATTTGATCTGAAAAACTAGCATTCTCATCCACACTGACCTGAAAATCAGACAATCTTACCTTTTGCACTGTTGCCTTTTTAAACGCTTCATCTATTCGCTTAGCAGTTTCTTCTTTTTTTCGTTGAGTTTGCTGTTCTTTAGCCTTTTTTGCTTCATCTGCCTTGCGCTTAGTTTCTGCAATTCGTTTAGCCTTCTTATTTTCATAAAGAGCTATAGATTTTTCCACGCTATAAAATGTCCCATTCACTCTTTCGACTGTGAAGGAACTTTCTGAAACATCCCAAATAGACTCATTGCTTTTCGCAGCATTCACCGCTCCATACAACGGACTTTCATCCGACAAAATAAAATATGCTTCTTTTGGAGAAGAGAACAAAGAAGTCCAAAAGCCTCTTTCTTTTATAGCTATAACTCTAATTACATCCTTATATGTTCGGAAGTCAACTTTTCCGATACTTTTGATTTTATAATCACTCATAGCTTTTATCTATTTTTTTATCTCTATTACAGGGTTCACACTTCTACAAACTTATCAACCGAAAATGGCAATAACTTCTCGAACTTTGTGTGACTACCTTTTGGAATTTTTATCTCCTTAAGACTTGTACAGCCATCAAATACACCAGAGCCAATCTCTTTAATCGTATCAGGAATATAGACCCATTTTAACGATTCACAATTTCTGAAAGCATGGCTATCTATTTTTACTATCGAGTCTGGGAAGACAACACTTGTCACTTTCTTGCATCCTTCAAATGCACTTGCACAAATATAAGCTAACACTTGTGGCATATGCAATTCTTGTTCTGCATTAAGAAAAGCACAACCACAAAAAGCACTATCACCAATATATTTCAAATTTGGAGACCATTTTATCTCTCTTACACATGCGTTACTAAAAGCCCATTTTCCTATAGCCACAAGCGTATTTGGACAAAATATCTTTTTTCTATTATGCATTGTTCCATTCAAATTAAAAGCATAATTGCAAACAGCTACAGTACCATCAGCTATTTTATATTCTTTTAAATCCGCACGCCCTTGTATCAATTTTGTCCCATCATAGTAATAACGCACGCCACAGCTATCACTATATTCCTTATCAACATATTTACCAGGATTTGGATTAACACATAAAGACGCAAGCTCTTGCTCTGTCATCTCCTTTGCTCTTTCTCCGAGCCCATTCATAAAATCTCGAAGTTGCTCTATGGACTGAATCTTATAAATCAACCCATTATGCTCTAAATATCCATTTAACTCTTTCATAACTTCCATTTATATTTACGTTCCTTGTAATTAATAGTCTTTGTCAATCTACGTTCCATGTAGCTTCTGGACATCCATCAAATGCATCATCTATGACATCATCACTATATCCGTTATAGTAGCCATATTTTTCTCCAGATGTACCATAATCATCCCATTCATTGTAATAATCATCCTCATTACAAAAATCATCAAATTCATCTGTATCGTCTTCTAAACTATCCATAAATTCTTGAAGTTGCTCGACAGATTGAATTTTATAAATGTCCCCATCATACTCCAAATATCCTTTTACTTCATCCATAACTATCTTATTTTAGTAAAATTCAATTAATCTATCAGGATTCACGAAACGGAACGCTACTTTTGCGACCTTTTGGTCGATAGTAAAAACATTGCCGATAATAGGTTCATTCTCAACATATTTCTTTTTCTTTCGAGAATACCCCATCACCATGCCTATCGCCGAAAGTCCTGCATCGTTAATGTTGGATTGCTCTGCATTGATGTAAAACACGAGTCGATCATTGTTTGTGATACAATTATCAAACTCAAACTTTGATAGAATTTTCTCAGGAATAGGATTATTCTGTAAATTAACAGTAATCAATCCTGCCTTCGTAAAGATACCACCATTATGCTGTTTGAAACGAATTTCAAAATGCACTTCACCTTGTGAGATGAGTTTACCGTCGACATACTCCTCATATCGTTCAACAGGAAATGGAAACTCTCTGAACGTCAGAGTTTGAAAAATAGGCCATCTATCCATAGAGCTTTAGATTATTAGTGCTGTTGGCTACCTTTGCAGCAATAATTACACATGTTACATATATACAAAAAACGTGGAGCCAGTCCTGTCACTCGTTCCACTGTAGAAAGGCCTTCGCATTGCCCTGATTGTCGAAACGAGCAACGACGAAAGCCCCACGCTGATGCATATATAGAACTCCCACACTATCACAAACATTATGATAATGCAAGCGTAATATTATACTACACCCTTGGGGCGTTTCCGTTGCTTTGTTTTTGACAATCAGATGAGTTTGCGAAGTTCTTCTACAGTCAAAACCAAAGCGTCCAGTAACGCCTTATGTATATATGCCCTCAGCCTCCACGTCACATACGACATGCAACTTCAGCGTGAGGACAATGCAAAAATATAAAATACTTCTGTAACTTCCAAATATTTTCGCATATTTCTTTATCTTTGTGGATAAATTCTTTCATTTTTACGATTTTAGACTAAAGATATTGACTTTTCACCCTTACAAACCAATTTTCACGAAAAACATATTATTTAGACCTCACCAGCACAACAACATCTTAACAATATTGTAACACCTGTTTAAATCACCTGTAACATCGTACTCGTACCTTTGCACCCAGAAAAGCAAGGGGAGAAATGTATCTAGCTATGTAGAGACAAGCCCCTATATAATAAGGTATAATAAACAATAGTAAAATATATGGGTACAATTTATTTATGTATTGTGATCTTCCTGCTCTGTTTAGCAGTGTTCGATCTCTTCGTAGGAGTCAGCAACGATGCTGTCAACTTCCTGCAATCTGCCATCGGAGCTAAGGTGGCTAAGTTTCGCACGGTGCTGATTATCGCATCCTGCGGTGTGGTTCTCGGAGCCATCATGTCATCGGGAATGATGGATATCGCCCGCCATGGTATCATGAGTCCTGACCACTTTACATTCGAAGAGGTTATGACGCTCTTCCTGGCGGTCATGGTGACTGATGTCATCATCCTGGATGTGTTCAACACCTTAGGTATGCCGACCTCTACTACCGTCTCTCTGGTATTCGAGTTGCTGGGTGGTGCTTTCATCCTCGCTACATTGAAGATGTATGGCGATGACAGCCTCAACTATGGCGTATTGCTCAATAGCAACAAGGCGTTGGAGGTAATTATGGGTATCTTCTCATCTGTCATCATCGCCTTCGTGTTTGGTGCCTTTGTGATGTGGCTTTCCCGTATCATTTTCACCTTCAACTACCGTAAGCACAGCCGCTACAGCATCGCTATCTTCGGCGGTATCGCCTTTACAGCCCTCTCTTACTTCATCTTCATGAAGGGTTTGGGCAAGAGTCCTTACCTGCCTGCTGAGGTGCGCGATTACATCGACCAGAATCTCGTTTTCCTCATCTGCATCACCTTCGTGGTATCTGCTGTTGTAATGGAATTCCTGCACCTCTGCCGTGTCAACATCTTCAAGTTTACGGTGCTGATGGGTACTTTCGCCCTGGCTATGGCTTTCGCTGGTAATGACCTGGTAAACTTCATCGGTGTGCCTCTGGCTGGTCTCTCTTCTTATCAGGACTATATGGCAAATGCCAACGGTGCAGCGCCAGACCAGTTTATGATGACTTCATTGATGGAGAGTGCCAAGACTACTCCAGGCTTCCTGCTTGCTGCCGGTGCCGTGATGATTATCGCCATGGCGACATCCAAGAAAGCACAGAACGTAATCAAGACTTCTGTTGACTTGAGCCGTCAGGACGAGGGCGATGAGATGTTCGGCAGTTCTTCTGCAGCCCGCGTGATTGTACGCAACTGCCAGGCTACAGATTCATGGTTGAAGCAGTTTATGCCAAAGGCGCTGATGAACTGGATCAACAGCCGTTTCGACAAGAATGATGTTGAACTCGAGGAGAGTGCTGCTTTCGACGTGGTTCGTGCAGCCGTAAACCTGGTACTTGCTTCTATGCTGATCACCATCGGTACCAACCTGAAGTTGCCTCTCTCTACCACCTACGTTACCTTCATGGTAGCTATGGGTTCTTCACTTGCTGATAGAGCATGGAGCCGTGAAAGTGCCGTATTCCGTGTAACAGGTGTATTGAGTGTAATCGGTGGTTGGTTCATCACAGCCGGTGTAGCTTTCGCAGCCTGCGCCATTGTTTGTATCATCATGCACTTCGGTGGTGTGGGCATCCAGGCTTGCTTCATGGGCTTGGTTATCTACCTGCTCATCCGCAGCAACATCAAGTATAACAAGAAGGCTAAGGAAGAGGGCAAGAGTAGTACCTTCCAGCTGATGATGCGTTCCCGCGACCCAGAGATTGTATGGGATTTGCTTCGCCGTCAGGTTTCACGCACCCAGTCTTACGTCTGCCACTTCGCCCTGAACGAGTTCAACCAGATTATGGATGGTCTTGCTAACGAGAATACCCGCAACCTTCGTCATGCCAACAAGGATCTGAAGAAGGAACAGGATATGCTAAAGAAGTTCCGCCGTCAGGAGATGCTCGGTTTGAAGAAATCGCCTATCGAGATTGCCATCGAGCGCAACACCTGGTTCCATCTGGGTGCCAACAGCAACCAGCAGTTTATCTACTCTCTGCGCCGTATGCTCGACCCAATCAAGGAACATGTTGACAACAACTTCAATCCGCTTCCTGCTGAATACATCAAGGAGTTTGCTCCTGTACGCCAGAAGATCAACGACCTGATGCGCATGAGCTGCGAACTGATTGAAACTGGCAGATATGACAGCTATCGCGAGATACTTGCCGAGGCAGATGCCTGCAAAGACGAGCTTTCAGTTCTCCGCAAGAAGCATATCGACCGCATCCAGCACATGACTGACAATACGCTGATGCAGATTTCTCTGGTTTATCTCAACGTACTGCAGGAGAGTCAGGAATTCCTGAGTGTGATGAGGCATCAGTTAAGAGCTGCAAAGAAGTTTATGGAAAAGTAAATTTTCTCTGACATCTTGTCATGAAACTACTTTTTGGTATATCTGTTGCTTGATGACAGATGACAGCGGATAACAAGAGTGTTATTTCGCTATCAAAATATAATCTGAAAAGGTTAGTTTCTCATAGGTTAAGATTGTTAGGTTTAGTTTTTAGAAAAAAGTTTTAGGTTTTTAGTTAGATAAGGGCTCCAAGTGCTAGTGATTAGTATTTGGAGCCATTTTTTTGCCCAAATATTTGGCTATTAAGAAGAAATGTTGTAATTTTGCAGCCGATTTCTGAAAAAAATGTTGTAATTTTGCAGCCGATTTCTGAAAAGAATCATCATATTCAATAACCCGAGTGCTTGGTAAACCTCGTAAAAAACAAGAAAATGGACAAGAAAAAAACTCAAGTGAGCGTGCTGTTTATGCTTTTCAGCATCCTCTTCTGCGTTTGCCTGATTGCAGCAAACGTACTCGAAACAAAGCAAATCGCCTTCGGGCCAATTTCCCTTACCGGTGGACTCATCGTATTCCCTGTAAGCTACATTATCAACGATGTGATATGTGAAGTATGGGGCTATCAGAAAGCGCGTCTGTTGATCTGGACCGGCTTTGCGATGAACTTCTTCTTCGTGGCACTGGGTGCTATCTGCGATGTAATTCCAGCAGCGCCTTATTGGACCAACGATGCCGGTTTTCATGCCATCTTCGGTCTGGCACCCCGCATTGCAGCAGCCTCTTTCGTAGCCTTCATCATCGGTTCGTTTGCCAATGCTTATGTAATGAGCGTGATGAAAATCCGCGATGGCGGCAAGCATTTCTCTGCCCGTGCCATCCTCAGTACCATTGCAGGTGAGAGTTGCGACAGTCTTATCTTCTTCCCACTTGCCCTGGGCGGTGTGGTGCCTGCATCAGAATTGCCTTGGCTCATGCTCTGGCAGGTGATACTGAAGACAGCCTACGAGATTGTGGTATTGCCTCTGACCATCCGTGTAGTGAAATACGTGAAGAAGCATGAAGGTGAAGATGCATACGACAATAACATCTCCTACAATGTATTCAAGATCTTCAGCCTCGGCTAAAAGACATCAGTAAATATAAAACATTAAAACATTACCAAGCGTGGATAGAAAAGAAGACGGTCTTCAGGCATTAGGTGCCAAGACTACATATAGAATGGATTATGCGCCAGAGGTGCTCGAAACTTTCGTGAACAAGCATCCTGGCAATGATTACTGGGTACGTTTCAACTGCCCTGAGTTTACATCGCTCTGCCCTATTACGGGACAGCCAGATTTCGCAGAGATTCGCATCAGCTATATTCCTGACGTAAAGATGGTAGAGAGCAAGAGTCTGAAACTTTATCTCTTCAGTTTCCGCAACCATGGCGATTTCCATGAAGACTGCGTAAACATCATCATGAAGGATCTCATCAAACTGATGGACCCTAAATATATAGAGGTAACAGGCATCTTTACTCCTCGTGGCGGCATCAGCATCTGGCCGTATGCCAACTATGGCAAGCCAGGCACCAAATACGAGAAACTGGCAGAGCAGAGATTCGCTACTCACGAATAAAAAAAACAAGAAACCTCGGAAGATTGCTTTTATGCATCTTCCGAGGTTTTTATTGTTTATAGCTGATGAAATTACGGGAACTGAGGATAATCCTCGAAGCGAGGCTTGCGCTTCTCAAGGAACGCCTTGCCGCCCTCCTGAGCCTCATCCATCGTATAATAGAGCATGGTGGCATCGCCAGCCAACTCCTGAATACCAGCCTGACCATCCAGTTCGGCATTCAAGCCAGCCTTGATCATACGGAGTGCCAGAGGCGAACGTTCCATCATGATTTCAGCCCACTCTACACAGGTATCTTCCAACTTTTCGAGAGGCACCACCTTGTTCACCATTCCCATCTCTTCAGCCTCCTTGGCAGAATACTGCTTGCAGAGGAACCAAATTTCGCGAGCCTTCTTCTGACCCACCATTCTTGCCAGATAAGAAGAACCGAAACCGGCATCAAAACTTCCCACCTTAGGACCAGTCTGTCCAAAGATGGCATTCTCTGACGCAATGGTCAGGTCGCACATCACATGAAGCACATGACCGCCACCGATGGCATAACCATTCACCATAGCGATAACCGGCTTTGGCAGACGGCGAATCTGCATCTGCACATCGAGCACATTCAGGCGAGGCACACCATCATTACCCACATAACCGCCTCGGCCCTTCACGTGCATGTCACCTCCTGCACAGAACGCCTTATCGCCGGCACCCGTCAGAATGACCACACGGATATCCAGACAGTCGCGGCAATAGTTGAATGCCTGCGCCATCTCCCAAGTGGTCAACGGCGTGAAGGCATTACGGTAGCGCTCACGGTTGATGGTAATCTTAGCGATATGATTATACTCCTCGAAGATGATTTCCTTGAAATCAAAACCTTCTATCTTTTTCCATTCTCTCATTTTACTTTGAACTTTATGATTACTATTTATCTTATTCTTTTGAAAGAACTATCAGGCAAGTTCCTTACAGGTCCTCTATCAGCACTTCTGGATAGCTTCCAGCATCTCGTTATCTACATCCATATCGGTGAAAACCTCCAGGAGCATCGGGCGCTCGCTCTCGGCATGAATCAATTGGCTGATGCCCTGTTCCATCTCTTCCATCGTATGAGCTGCGAGATATTTTACCTCATTCTGACTACAGATTCCTTCAGCCGTTACATGATGCTTTGCCATTATCATTTCTTCACGAGCCTGACTCTCCTTTAATCCCTGAAACTTGCCAAAGATGGCACCGCCACCATTATTGAGCACGATGATACGGAGCTTGCCGTTCAGATTTCTATTCCAGAGCGCATTCTGGTCATAGAAGAAACTCAGGTCGCCGAGAACGCAGTATACATGCTTATCAGACTTGTTCTTGCACATCGAGAAACCTACAGCCGTAGAAAGAGAACCTTCTATGCCGTTCACACCACGATTGCAGTAAACATGGCGGTCGGCATACAGATTCATCAATCGGATGGCAGAACTGTTGCCCGAGAAGACGCTGCTCATCATACCTGGAAGGAATGTATCGAATTTGCGGTCATAGATACCATCGTCCTGAGTATCTTTACCGCCTAAGGTGAACGCTTTGAAATTCTGAGGCTCAACCTTCTGAAGCTGGCTGAAGAATTCCTTTACGGTAGCCAGACTGCTGAACTCAGGCTTGAAGTTCTCTTTGCGTTCATAGCTTTTAGCCAACGCATCCATCCACAATTTGCGATAATCCTCCCAGTGGTTGTGCCAGCCAAAATTATCCAACCATGACATAGCATCACTGTTTGGCAAATCCATCACTTTAGTAAGATGCATGAACGTATCTTCGATATCAGCCTCTTGCGAGATTCTTATCTGCTCAACTCCTTTAAGCGAACGCAGATAAGATTTCAGCTTCTTGCTTACAATATGTCCACCTATATAAACCACCAGGTCAGGACGGAATCTTTCATCGTCCTTTATTTCATCCAGCAAATTCTCGAAAGCGCCATACAAGGTGGTTTTATTCCAATCTTCTCCCAGTTCTTCCTGAACCTTATATAGATAAGGTGGCATTGCCAGAGATTCCCATAATATAGGCATTCGGTCAATATAAGCCAACAAGTCTACATATTTTTCGGTATTGTCCAACTGGCCTATTACCACCAATGGACGTTTGGCTTTTAACACACATTCAAAAGGGGTCCCATCAAATGTGTCAATATTTGCCCTGCAGTAAGCAACCTCTATCTTGCGCTCTACGGGCAAAGCTTCTTTCGTAAACGAATAGAAAGGCTCAGAGATAGGTACATTGATGTGTACAGGTCCCTTTACCCGCCCCATGCTTTTCAACAGCGCTTCGTTGACCAGCCGGTTGCAATACCAATGCATCTCTTCCTGCTGCTCACCTGCGAACACTTCTGGCAGAGATACCGCTTTTCTTACCATCTGCCCCAAAGCATCAGGCTGAGGAAGCGTCTGACCATCCAGCTGGTTGATCCACTGTGCCGGTCTGTCGGCAGAAATCACTATGAGCGGGATTTGCTGATAATAAGCCTCAGCTACTGCCGGATAAAGATTGAGCAATGCAGAACCCGAAGTCACACACACTACGACAGGCTGATAACCTTCAGCCATAGAAAGTCCAAGAGCTTGGAAGCCGGCGCTACGTTCGTCGGTTACAGGATAGCAAGTGATGTCTTCACACTCATTGAGATTATGAACTATGGCGGCATTTCGGCTGCCAGGACACACCACAGCATGTCGAACACCATGCGCTACCAGTAAACTTGTCAAAATATTGACGTTTTCTTTATTGCTATACATTTCACCTTATTTTTCAGGTTATTTTTATGTTTTCAGATTCTTGAAGACCCTTTGTCTTTTAGCATTATAAAATCAGAATGAATCCCTATCATTTTCTCTGCAAGACCTTTACAGGACCGACAGGATGGTCTGCATCTTAGCTTCAGTTTCCTTCCACTCCTTCTCCATCTCGCTTTCCTTCAGCAATCCGCCTCCGGCATAGAGTTCGCAGGAACCATCATCCAGGATGTTCATGCAGCGCAGGGAAACATAGAGATGCGTCTTTCCTTTCGGCGAAATCGGTCCCACAAAACCACTGTAGTATTTGCGCGACTGATGTTCATGCTGCAAGATAAACCGGCGAGCTTCATCCTTCGGTATTCCGCAGACGGCAGGCGTAGGATATAAGGCATCGAGCACATCGCCCAAACGCCCCGTATCATGCAGACGGAAAGCAATGTCGGTACGGAGATGATAGAGATTGGCAGCCATCGTGGTATAAGGTCCCTTCTTCTGATATTCATCCGAAAAGGCCTTGATGCAATCCTCGATATAATCGGTTACATACTGCTGTTCCTCTCTGTTCTTCTCCGACCATTCTATCCCATCTACCGGATAATCGGCTACGGTCTTGGAAGGTTCAGCCTTTTGGGTGCCTGCCAGCGACATGGTTGCCATCTGATTCTGTTCACCTTTGAGCAGTATTTCAGGTGTAGCCATCAGCCATAAACCCGACTGGGGTGTATAAACCAAGGCTACAAAAAGACGGGGATACATCCGGCAGGTCTTCAGAAACAGAGCCTTTAAAGAATCTGCATCCTGCACAACTGAAGCATTGGCTGTATTCTGCACATCTGAAGGCTTGCCGGCATCTTGCACAGCTGAAGTCTGGACTGATTCTAAAGGCTGCCGATTGCTCTGAATACGCAGTTTTCTTGCCAGAACAATCTTGCTGAATTTACCTTCAGAGAGCTGCCGGTGAAAGCATTCAAACTCCCTTGCATAGGCTTCAAAATTACGTCCCGACGTAGATTCTGCTACGTCACGACGTAAATTCTGCTGCGTCACGACGTAGGAAGTGCCGCATCGCGATGCATTTTCAGCCCCCTCGGCAGAAATCAGTTTGCTTTCATCCGGATGCATCAACACCACGGGACATTCGCTGGATGGCGCGAAAGGAGCTATCACGAAACCTTCCTTGCCATTCAGTTCTGCCACAGAAGAGAGTACCTCAGGTTCGCCCTCATGCTGAGCCACATAGATAGCATGGTGCAGATAAGGCAGACGATAATACGCAAAAGCTATCATACCTTTGTTTCTGCCCCCTTTTTCTGATTATCTTTCTTTGGGGTGAACACATAGTTGGTTACCTGTACGGTACAGATTACCTCACCAGCCGTATTCTTGATATCCACCTGCCAGGTATGCAAGGTTCTGCCCTTGTGCACAATCTTGGCAAAGGCAGTAACCGTATCGCCCTCGCTGACCGCCTGGACATGAGTACCGCTCACGTTGATGCCCACGGCAATCTGTCCCGGACAGAGCGCCAGGGAACCAATACCCGCCACATTCTCGGCAAGAGCCAGAGAAGCACCTCCACTCAAGAAACCGAAAGGTTGGCGATTACGCTCATCTACCTTCATCGTTGCCTGAAGCGTATCAGGCTCAGGGGTAGAAATGAAATGCATTCCGAGCGTCTTGGATAATCCATCAGTCTTGCTGATTCTTTTTACTAATTCATCTATGTTCATCTTATTATCTCCTATTTTTCGTATTTTGTTATTGATTCAGAGCTATTCGTTTTCTCTTCGCTCCAAAGTATGTTTCTGATAAACTCAACGCAAAGGTAAGACTTTCTTTAGAGAAAACAAAATTTATCGCACTTTTTATTTGATGAAGGGCAAACTTTACATACCTTTTCCTTTCTTTAATAATAAAAAACATAAAAAACGGCATATAGTTCAGATTTATTTTGTATTTTTGCACCAAAAATAAGAAAATAAAAGATATATCTGAATAGAATATGAACATTTTAGAGCTAAGCGAACAGGAAATCGTTCGCAGACAGAGTCTTCAGACATTGCGCGAGATGGGTATTGACCCATACCCAGCAGCAGAGTTTCCAACCAATGCATTCAGCACAGATATCAAAGCTGAATTCAAGGACGAGGACGAGCCACGCCAGGTAGTTATCGCCGGACGTATGATGGGTCGCCGCGTAATGGGTAAAGCTAGCTTCGCTGAGTTGCAGGACTCAAAGGGAAGAATCCAGGTTTATATCGCCCGCGACGAGATTTGTCCAGACGAGAACAAGGACCTTTATAATACAGTTTTCAAGAAACTCCTCGATATAGGTGACTTCATCGGTGTAAAGGGTTTCGTATTCCGCACACAGACTGGCGAGATTTCTGTTCACGCCAAGGAACTGTGCCTGCTCTCTAAGAGCTTGAAGCCACTCCCTATCGTGAAGTATAAGGATGGCGTGGCTTACGACAAGTTCGATGATCCAGAGTTGCGTTACCGCCAGCGCTACGTTGACCTCATCGTTAATGATGGCGTAAAGGATACTTTCCTGCAGCGTGCTACCGTACTCCGCACACTCCGCAGCGTACTCGACAACGCAGGTTATACTGAGGTAGAGACTCCTACCCTGCAGAGCATTGCCGGTGGTGCTTCTGCCCGCCCATTCATCACCCACTTCAATGCGCTCGATCAGGATATGTACATGCGTATCGCTACCGAGCTCTACCTGAAGCGCCTCATTGTAGGTGGTTTCGAGGGTGTTTATGAAATCGGCAAGAACTTCCGCAACGAGGGTATGGACCGCAACCACAACCCTGAGTTTACCTGTATGGAGCTTTATGTTCAGTACAAGGACTACAACTGGATGATGGCTTTCACAGAGAAGTTGCTCGAAACGATTTGTATCGCAGTAAACGGCAAGCCAGAGCGCGAGATTGATGGCAACATCATCAGCTTCAAGGCTCCATATCGCCGTCTGCCTATCCTCGATGCCATCAAGGAAAAGACCGGTTTCGACTGCAACGGCAAGACCGAGGAAGAGATCCGCGCATTCTGCAAGGAGAAGGGCATGGATGTAGATGAGACCATGGGTAAGGGTAAGTTGATTGACGAGCTCTTCGGTGAGTTCTGCGAGGGAACCTTCCTCCAGCCGACCTTCATCACCGACTATCCTGTAGAGATGTCTCCATTGACCAAGATGCACCGTTCTAAGCCAGGCTTGACCGAGCGTTTCGAGTTGATGGTAAACGGTAAGGAGCTTGCCAATGCATACTCTGAGCTCAACGACCCAATTGACCAGGAAGAGCGTTTCATCGACCAGATGAAGCTTGCTGACAAGGGTGATGACGAGGCAATGATTATCGATCAGGACTTCCTCCGTTCCCTCCAGTACGGTATGCCTCCAACATCAGGTATCGGTATCGGTATCGACCGCTTGGTCATGTTGATGACAGGCAAGACCTTCATCCAAGAGGTATTGTTCTTCCCACAGATGAAGCCAGAGAAGAAGATGCCACAGAGCACCATCAAGGAATGGGCAGAGATTGGCGTGCCAGAGAATTGGGCATACGTGCTCCGCAAGGCAGGCTTCAACCTCATCTCTGATATCCGTGAAGAAAAAGCACAAGGCTTGCAGCAGAAGATTGGAGAAATCAACAAGAAGTACAAGCTCGGCTACGAGAAGCCTTCTGTTGACAATATCCAGGGCTGGATTAATGCAGCAAATGCTTAATTGATAATGCATAATTAATTATAAATTCATTCGAAGTGTTCAACTGCGGTAAAATAGCGATAATTGGCGGCGGTAGCTGGGCTACGGCAATAGCCAAGATTGTGGTGGGTCATACTCATCACATAGGCTGGTATATGCGTCGCGATGACCGCATCGAGGACTTCAAGCGCATGGGGCACAACCCTGCCTATCTGATGTCGGCACGATTCAATGTAGATGAGATTTTCTTCTCTTCCGACATCAACAAGATAGTGCAGAATTACGATACCCTCGTGTTCGTCACCCCGTCGCCTTATCTGAAGAATCATCTCAAAAAACTCAAGACGCGACTAAGCGACAAGTTCATCATCACAGCCATCAAAGGTATTGTGCCTGATGAAAACCTCGTTTGCTCAGAGTATTTCCATCAGGTTTACGATGTGCCTTACGAGAACCTCGCCTGCATCGGAGGTCCTTCTCATGCCGAGGAAGTGGCACTGGAGCGACTGAGCTATCTCACCGTGGGCTGTAGCGATACCGAAAAGGCGCATGCCTTCGCCAACGATTGTCTGGCGAGTGAATTCATCAAGACCAAGACTTCGAGCGATGTCATCGGTATCGAATATTCTTCGGTTCTGAAGAACGTATACGCCATCGCAGCAGGTATCTGTGGCGGTCTGAAGTATGGTGACAACTTCCAGGCGGTACTCATGTCAAATGCCGTTCAGGAGATGCACCGCTTCCTGACAGCCGTCCACCCTATCGACCGAAGCATGTACGACTCAGTTTATCTGGGCGACTTGCTTGTAACAGGTTACAGCAACTTTTCCCGCAACCGCACCTTCGGAACCATGATAGGCAAGGGCTACAGCGTGAAGAGTGCGCAGATAGAGATGGAGATGATTGCAGAAGGATATTTCGGCACCAAGTGTATGAAGGAAATCAATCGCCACATGCACGTCAACATGCCGATTCTCGATGCTGTATATAATATATTGTACGAGCGCATCAGTCCGCAAATCGAAATCAAGCTCTTGACCGACTCGTTCAGATAGACACATCCTATCCTTCGATTTCGGCAGAAGAGTTTGTCTTCAAGTAGTAACATTAACACATTCATTTAGATATTAAAAGAAAAATGAAAAGTATCAGCTTAAACATTACAAAGGCTGCATCATTCCTTGCAGAAGATGCAGTAAAGGCTTACGAGCCTAAGGTTAAGGCCGCTCAGGAAGCTCTTGAGAACGGCACTTGTGAAGGTAACGATTTCTTGGGATGGTTGCATTTGCCATCTTCTATCACTCCTGAGTTCCTCAATGAGATTCAGGCTGTTGCCAATACTTTGCGCGAAAAGTGTGAGGTAGTTGTTGTAGCAGGTATCGGTGGTAGCTACCTCGGTGCACGCGCCGTTATCGAAGGCCTCGGCAACTCTTTCGCTTGGCTCGTAAACGACAAGAAGAACCCTACTATCCTCTTCGCAGGTAACAATATCGGTGAGGACTACCTCTTCGAGTTGACTTCTTTCTTGAAGGACAAGAAGTTTGGTGTCATCAATATCTCTAAGTCTGGTACCACTACTGAGACTGCCCTCGCTTTCCGTCTTTTAAAGAAGCAATGCGAGGATCAGCGCGGTAAAGAAGAGGCTAAGGATGTTATCGTAGCTGTAACCGACGCCAAGAAGGGTGCAGCACGTACTTGTGCTGACAAGGAAGGTTACAAGAGCTTCATCATCCCTGATAATGTAGGTGGTCGCTTCTCTGTTTTGACCCCAGTAGGTTTGTTGCCTATCGCAGTAGCAGGTTTCGATGTAAAGCAGCTCGTAGCTGGTGCGGCTGACATGGAGAAGGCTTGCGGCAAGGACGTAGCTTTCGAGGAGAATCCTGCAGCTATCTATGCAGCTACACGTCAGGCTCTCTATACTCAGGCAGGCAAGAAGATTGAGATTGTATGCAACTTCCAGCCTAAACTTCACTACTTCGCTGAGTGGTGGAAGCAGCTCTATGGTGAGAGCGAGGGTAAGGACCAGAAGGGTATCTTCCCAGCAGCTTGCGACTTCACTACCGACCTTCACTCTATGGGCCAGTGGATTCAGCAGGGCGAGCGCTCTATCTTCGAGACTGTTATCAGCGTAGAGACTCCTAACGAGAAGTTGCTCTTCCCTCACGATGATGAGAACCTCGACGGTTTGAACTTCCTCGAGGGCAAGCGTGTTGACGAGGTGAACAAGATGGCAGAGCTCGGTACACGTCTGGCTCACGTTGACGGTGGTGTTCCTAACATCCTGGTTAACGTACCAGAGTTGAACGCTTACTACCTCGGTCAGCTGATCTACTTCTTCGAGAAGGCTTGCGGTATCAGCGGTCTCTTGGAAGAGGTGAACCCATTCAACCAGCCTGGTGTTGAGGCATACAAGAAGAATATGTTCGCATTGCTCAACAAGCCAGGTTATGAGGCAGAGAGCAAAGCTATCCAGGAGCGCTTGAAGAATGAATAATGTGTAGTGTTTAATGTTTAGTTGAGGCATACGCCATGCAAAGCATTAAACACTAAACATTAAACACAAAACATTAAATAATTGATGAAGGAAATTATTTTTAAATATATGAAAGAACACGGTTTTGGGGAATTCAACCCTAAAGCCGTGCTTTTTGATATGGACGGCGTGCTGTACAACAGTATGCCAAATCATGCTGTGGCATGGCAGGAATCGATGAAACAGTTTGATATCCACATGACTGCAGCCGATGCTTATGCCACCGAAGGAGCCCGAGGCATTGACACCATTCAGATGATGGTGAAGAAGCAGAAGGGCATCGACATCACGCTGGACGAAGCACAGAAGATGTATGATGTGAAGACCGAAATATTCCACTCGATGCCTACTGCCGAAATATTTCCTGGCGTAAAGGAAATCATGCAGAAGGTTAAAGATGCCGGCATGCAGGTAGGAGTGGTAACAGGAAGCGGACAGCGCCCGCTCATCATGCGACTGCTCAACGACTTCGGCGATTTTCTGGATGAAGCACATATCGTAACCGCCTATGATGTAAAGCGCGGCAAACCAAATCCTGACCCATATCTCATGGGATTACAGAAGGCAGGAAACCTGAAACCCTGGGAAGGCATCGTGGTAGAGAATGCTCCTTTGGGCGTCCGTGCCGGCGTGGCAGCCAACATTTTTACGGTAGCAATTAACAGCGGTCCGCTACCAGATGAAGAATTATCCAATAAGGGTTGCAATCTACTCTATCACCAGATGACTGAATTCTGTGATGACTTTGAAAACCTGATTGCTAAGGCTTAATCCGGTTCACCCACAGATATTCTGACTTATTCAATAAAAAGACATCATTAAAAACATATAATGACATGAATAGAAAAGTAGCTTTAATTACAGGTATTACAGGCCAGGATGGTTCATACTTGGCTGAATTATTGTTGGAAAAAGGGTATGATGTTCACGGAACTATCCGCCGATCATCTACCGACTACCGCGAAAGAATTGCTCATTTGGAGGGTACACCTAACTTCCATCTTCACTATGCTGACCTCGGTGACTCTATGAGTATCATCCAGGTAATGAACAAGGTGAAACCTACAGAGGTTTACAACCTTGCGGCTCAGAGCCACGTACAGGTGAGCTTCGACTCCCCTGAGTTTACAGCAGATGTAGATGCTACCGGTGTGCTCCGTATTCTGGAGGCTATCCGCCAATGCGGTTTGGAGAAGACCTGCCGCATGTATCAGGCTTCAACATCTGAGCTCTACGGTAAGGTAGAAGAGGTTCCTCAGAACGAGAACACTCCATTCCACCCTTATTCTCCATACGCTGTTGCCAAGCAGTATGGTTTCTGGATTGTCAAGGAGTATCGTGAGGCTTATGATATGTTCTGCTGCTCTGGTATCCTCTTCAATCATGAAAGTGAGCGCCGTGGTGAGACTTTCGTAACCCGCAAGATTACTTTGGCTGCAGCCCGCATCAAGCAGGGCAAGCAAGACAAGCTCTATCTCGGTAACCTGGATTCGCTCCGCGACTGGGGTTATGCCAAGGATTATGTAGAGTGTATGTGGCTGATTCTCCAGGCTGAGAAGCCAGAGGACTTCGTGATTGCAACAGGTAAGCAGCATTCTGTTCGTGAGTTCGCCCAGCTGGCGTTCCACTATGTAGGAATCGAACTGAAATGGGAAGGCAAGGATGAGAACGAGAAGGGCATCTGCGTTGAGGGTCCTGAGGAACTCATCGGCAAGACACTCGTTGAGGTTTCTCCTGATTTCTACCGTCCTACCGACGTGGTGAACCTTTGGGGTGACCCAACAAAGGCTAAAGCTAAGCTCAACTGGAATCCTAACACCACCTCTTTCGAGGATCTCGTAAAGATCATGGTAGAGAGCGATATGGCTAAGGTAGCTGCTGAGGATGCCGGTCAGAAGGTTCGCTGCAATCTTGCAGAATATCTTGAGAAAGGTATTGTAAAGTAACTATTGATAGTTTATAGTACATAAACAATGTTATCAAAAGATTCTAAAATTTATATAGCAGGACACCACGGACTCGTGGGTTCTGCTATCTGGAATAACCTCAAGAAGAGAGGTTATAACAACCTGGTAGGTCGTTCTCACAAAGAACTCGACTTGACCGACCAGTATGCAGTAGAGAAGTTCTTTGATGAGGAAAAGCCTGATGCAGTAGTATTGGCTGCTGCCTTCGTAGGCGGTATCATGGCGAATTCATTGTATCGTGCAGACTTCATCATGCAGAACATGAAGATGCAATGCAACGTAATCAGCAACGCTTATTCTCATGGCGTGAAGAAGCTCCTCTTCCTGGGCTCTACCTGCATCTATCCTAAGAATGCACCGCAGCCTATGAGCGAAGATGTGCTCCTTACTTCTCCGCTGGAATATACCAACGAGGAATATGCCATCGCCAAGATTGCCGGACTGAAGATGTGCGAGAGCTACAACCTTCAGTATGGTACCAACTATATCGCTGTGATGCCAACCAACCTCTATGGCCCTAACGATAACTTCCATCTGGAGAACAGCCACGTAATGCCTGCGATGATGCGCAAGATTTATCTTGCCAAACTCATCCACGATGGCGACTGGCACAGCATCGAGGTGGATATGAACAAGCGCCCTATCAACCCTACTGATAAGCTCCGCGAAATCATCGGCGAGGGTAACGTAGACGGCAGCAACTCTCACGAGCGCATTCTGAAGGCGCTGGAGTTCTATGGCATCTACGACAACAAGGTAGTGCTTTGGGGAACCGGCAAGCCATTGCGTGAATTTCTCTGGAGCGAGGATATGGCAGATGCCAGCGTTCACGTGCTCCTGAATGTAGATTTCAAGGACATCATCGGTATCGAGAAGTACAGTTCTGTATTCTATGGTGCCAAGGTAGATGGTGCTGTGGATAGAAACAACTCTGAGGGCCGTGGTGGCGCTATCCCTTCTCTCGGTGAGATTCGCAACTGCCACATCAACGTGGGTACCGGCAAGGAGCTCACTATCCGTGAACTTTCTGAGCTTGTAGTAAAGGCAGTAGGTTTCGAAGGCGAGGTAGAGTTTGACGCCAGCAAGCCAGATGGAACCATGCGCAAGCTCATCTCTGTAGATAAGCTCCACAGCCTCGGCTGGACGCATAAGGTAGAGATTGAGGATGGTGTGAAGAAACTCTTCGACTGGTATCAGGAGAGTCTGAAAGACTAATAAAGAATATCGACTATGGATACAGAACAACTTTCTATGACCAAGAAAACCCTGGTGGGAGTACAGTTCCTGTTTGTGGCTTTCGGTGCAACGGTTCTGGTGCCTCTTCTGATAGGCATCGATCCGGCAACGGCTCTCTTCACCGCTGGTGTAGGAACCTTTCTTTTTCACTTCATCACCAAGGGTAAGGTGCCTATTTTCCTGGGCAGTTCCTTCGCCTTTATCGCCCCTATCATCGCTGCAACCAAGCAATGGGGACTGCCGGGAACAATCGCCGGACTAACCAGCGTTTCTCTGGTGTATTTCCTCATGAGCGCCCTAGTGAAATGGCAGGGCAAGAAACTGCTGGACAGGATTTTTCCTCCGGTAGTCATCGGTCCCGCCATCATCCTCATCGGTCTCTCCCTTTCGGTCAGCGCTGTGGATATGGCAAAGACCAACTGGATTCTCTCCTTTGCATCGCTCATCACCGCTATCCTGGTGCTTACCTTCTGCAAGGGCTTGATGAAGCTGGTTCCTATCATTTCGGGGGTTATCGTGGGCTATGTCATCGCCATCTGCATGGGCGAGGTAGATTTCTCGGGCGTGGCAGCGGCATCATGGTTCTCCTGTCCTGTATCCTTCGATACCATCACCCATTTCTCCTGGGCTCCATTCCTCTATATGTTGCCCGTGGCAATAGCTCCGGTGCTGGAGCATATCGGCGATGTATATGTGGTGAGTGCCGTAGCCAAGAAGGATTTCGTGGCAGATCCGGGATTGCATCGCACGATGTTGGGCGATGGACTGGCATGTCTCTGTTCAGCCTTTCTGGGCGGACCTCCTGAGACCACTTATTCAGAGGTAACAGGTGCGATGTCTATCACCAAGGTAACGAGTCCTGCTGTGATTCGCATATCCGCAGCCACCGCTATCTGTTTCTCCATCGTGGGCAAGTTGAGTGCTTTGTTACAGAGCATTCCTCAGGGGGTTTTAGGTGGCATCATGCTGCTGCTTTTTGGAACCATCGCAAGTGTGGGCGTTCAGAATCTGATGCAGAACAAGGTAGACATGAATGAAACCCGCAATGTTATCATCATCTCTGTGATGCTGACGATGGGCTTGGGTGGCGCCGTTCTCTCATCCGGTTCCTTCGCCATTTCCGGCATCGGTCTTTCCGCCGTCATCGGCGTAGTTCTCAACCTCGTTCTTCCTAAGACGAAGAAGAAAGAGGCATAAATAAGGAAAAAGCTTTGAAAACGAGATTGTTTTCAAAGCTTTTTCTTTTTTATTAGAACAAAAAGAGGGGTAAAACAAGGATTTTAACCTACTAAAACAGTTCTTTCAACTAAGAAAAAAAGCATTTATACCTAGATAAAATCTCCGTTCATAGACGTTGAATGTCCGTTCAAAGACGTTGAACCGCCGTTCAAAGACGCTGAACCGCCATTCAACGTCTATGAACGGAGATTTCAATAGGGTTAAAGAACATTTTATCCTATAATCAACCAAAACTTTTCCTGAGATTAACACATTATTAATACAGAAAGAAGGAAGAAAGGAGATAAGAGAGATGAAGAAAAGACGTTGTTTCTATCTTGAACTAAACCGATTATACTAGAAAAGCGTGCAAGCTACATCTCTGTCGCCTGCACGCATCCTCTTTTTATTTAATCGCGCTATGATATATAATAGCTTTTTACAATCTCGCTCCGAATCTTGCGCTTGGCAATGGAGCGGTAAAGTAATAGTTCTGGTCGTTATTCTTATCCAGGAAATTCACCTGCTTCATACCGAAGAAAGGCAGACCACTAGGGAAGAGCGGAGTAAAATCGGTTACACCACCAGAGAGAGCAGGACTGTTATCCTGATACTCGAAATTCCAAGTCTTATCGAATGCCAATGGAGCACCATTCTCCACTTTATCAATCTCGCAGTTGATATTCATCTTGTCGCTCTGAGTGAAACTCTTGAAGAGAGGGTTGAACTGACCAGCCACGCTGCTCTTGATATCAGTATCAAACCAGATGCCCAAAGCTGCATCCTTCGCCATCTGCTCTACTCCTGTCTCTGTAGATGCAAAGTAGTAGTTTGGAGTAAGACGGCTGTGCTCCATATCAGCACCATCCTTCTTTGGCTGCTTCAGGCCGAAACGTGAATCATAGATGAGGTTGTTCACAAAGATTGGCTTCGCAGCCTTCTCTACCCATACAGAACCACCCTTCTTGTTCTTGGCACGGCGCCATCCGCAATTAACTACAGTATTGTTGTAAGCAGTCATCTCGGTAAGCGGAATCACCTCACTATTGCCGGCATTAGAGAGTTTGAAGGCGTTGGTGCAGGCGTTGTAGATGATGTTGTTGGCTACATCGAGCTTGCAACCCGCCTTTACGTTGATAGCCTCACCGCCATCGGCTGCATTTCCGCTATCAGCAAATATATTGTTGATAATCAAGCCGTTACCACCAGTAAAGTAAGTCTGGTCGTTGTAGTTATCGTGGAAGAAACTGTTTGCCATCACGAACTTACCATTCACATTACAGAAGTGGAAGGCTGGCACACCACCATCAATGGTAGTCTTGAAAAGCTTGTTCTGGAAAGAAGCAGAACTCTCGGTAGGAGTAGCTCCGGCATAGGCCACATCCACGTGGTTGAGTACCACTTCTTCTGAATTGTAGCCACAGATGATGCCGCCCCAATCGGCTGGTTTCTTGGTATCAGAAGTGATGGTAACTGGCTTCTCGGCGGTTCCCAGACAATAGAGATTGCCCAATACCACGATTTCTACCGGTACCTGAACCTCTGATTTGCAGGTAACAGTTACGCCCGGCTCGATGTAGAGCGATGTTCCTACAGGAATCTCCACGCTCTCGCTGAGGGTAGTATCCTTGCTCCAAACCAGAGAGCCTTTAGGATATTCTGCCACCTTAGTTGTAATGACATCTTTAGAACCCTGGTTCTGGTTGCCATCACTTCCATTAGCGCCATTATTCACGTAATCGTATGGATTTATATTATCGTTCTCGCAAGATGTGGAGAACATTGCAGCTGCTGCCATCATAAGCATGCAAGCTAAAGTATTTATCTTTTTCATTTTTTACCTTTTTTTCTTTTTACCTTTTATAACTTGTATCTTACTCCCAGCAGGAAGGTTCTGCCATACTGATAAGTTCCCACGATGGTCTTATCGCTCTTCTGGCCCTCATACTCCAGGTTGCTCTTGTTCACGGTCTTCAAGTATCTCTCGCGCTTGGCATCGAGCAGATTGTTTGCCTTGAAGAAGACGGAGATGCCGTTCTTGAATTGCTTCTCGGCACTCAGGTCGAGACCGAACATAGCCTTATCCCACTGGTCGGCATCCTTGAAGGGAGAAACCAGGGCGAGCTTGGTACCCGTGAAGGAAGAGGCCAACTGCGCATTCCAGCCATTCTCCGTATCCTTATATAATAAGGAGATATTGGCGGTATGAGGAGCCTGGTTAACCAGCGGACGGGTCTGGGTTACACCCGTCTTATACTCGGCACTACCCTCCTTGTACTCACGCTTCGAGGTGGTGATTTCAGAATGGGTGTAAGTATAATTTGCCTTTACTCCGAAGTGGCGAATGTATTTGATGACGTCGATTTCGAAGCCCATGTTCTTGGCATTACCCAGGTTATCCGGCATGTAGTAAGCATCGGTTCCGGCACCAATCTTGCCATCAGATGTTACGAACACCTGCTCTATCGGGTCTTTCAGATATTTATAGAACACGCCGGCAAGAATCTGCTCTGTCTTGCTTGGGAACCACTCCCAGCGCAGGTCGATGTTGTCGATGCGGGCACGCTTCAGGTTTGGATTACCCTTTTCCTGATACTCCTCGCCCATAATCTGATAAGGCACAATCTCATAGAAGCCCGGACGGTTGATGGAGCGATAGTAAGAGAGACGCACGTTCATCTTCTTGGTTGGCGTCCATTTGATGGATGCAGATGGCAGATAATCCCAGTAGCTCTGCTCGCCCACCTGTCCCATGTTACGGAAGTGCTGGAGCATGGTGTAAATCTGGTTGGTATGCTCGGCACGGAAACCGGCATTCAGTTCACCTACCTCGCTCTTCAGGGTTACCATGGCGTAGGCGCCTCCGATGTGCTCCTTGGAATCGTAGTTGAGCTGCGAAGCCTGAGAATAAGGAGTTTTGCAAACCCAATCTATATTGGCATACTGCTCTAATCCGTTTCCATCCATCGTCTGCGAGATGTCGGCAGGATTGAAGATGTAAGAATAATATCTATTGCTGCGTTCTTTTCTGCGATACTGCGCACCCGCCTTCCAGAGAGCCTCCACATCGTTGGCGAAATGGGTATCGTAAGAAAGGTTGATGTAGCCTGCCCAGTCGGTATCCTTGTTGTGCTGGAACCGGCGCTCGGCACCCTTAGGCAGGGTCTTAATGATATTCTTATTGGCATCCCAGATGGAACCCGAAACGGCATCGCCGCCATTCTCGGCTTTTCTGCTCACGGTATTCGTCAGGGTTACGTAGGTTCTGTCCGGATCTTCCTCCTTTGCCTGCGAAAATACGCCCGACCAATCTACGGTAAAATCCTTGGTAAGATGATGCGTACCCTTCAGGTTAGTGGCGAAGATGCTCTGGGTGGTTGAGAGAGAGCGCACCTCATCGTCCTGGGTATAGCTGTCGGCTCCGATATATTCGGTGTTGACACTGTTATTGTATCTGATGCCCTTGGAATTGGTGCGCACATACATGTTGTACCATTCCAGCTTGTGGCCAGTCAGGGTTAAATCTATCTTGGCATGAGCACCCGTGGTAAGATCATGGATGCTGTAGTAGCGATGTTGCAGATTGGAAATGTACATTGCCTGCTCGCCCGAAGCCATCTTTACGGAATTGTAGGTGCGCTCGGTGCCACGGAAAGTATTCTGCACGCTTCCGGCAAGCATCACGCCCAGGCGGTCGTTCCAGAAGCGGTTGCCGATGCTCAAACCTCCGATGAAGTTAGGAGATGGCATGGAATGACTCTTCAGCTGAACAGGGCCTTTCTTGAAATCACTCATCTGCGCCTTGTAGTCTTTTCCGAAAGCCTCGTAAGGAGCCTTCTTTGTATAATCAGAGCGGTTGCTGGTAAGATAATCTCTGCCATCCTTCCAGAAATAATCACTTGCTCCGATGGCTGCATTCGCCAGAATCTGGAAGTGGGATGGCGCATCCTTCATCACCATATCCACCACGCCACCGGCTGCATCGCCTTCCATATCAGCCGTCAAAGACTTGGATACCACGAGGCGATCCATCAGATCAGAAGGGAAGATATTCAACGGAATGTAACGGTTTTTATCATCCGGACTTGGAATCTTCACGCCGTTTACCAGGGTGTAGTTGTAGCGCTTGTCCATGCCTCGGAGGATGGCGTAGGAAGCCTCGCCCGATGCATCACGCTCCATGGTTACACCCGATACTCGCTGCAGAACGCTTGCCACGTTGACATCAGGCGAAAGCTGGATGCTCTGCTGGCTCATCACGTTGAGCACGTTGCCGGCATTCTTCACGGTTTCTATGGCGCTTCGGTCGCTGCGGTATTCACGATGACCGGTAACCACCACTTCGCCCAACTGCTTCAGGTCTTCATCCATCGGAATATCCACCTTGTCTTTCTTAGCCACATCTACTACCATCTCCCTGGTCTTGTACGACATGTAGGAAACGATGATGGTAAACTTGCCTTTATCAGGCAATTCATTCAGGGTGAAAGTACCATCAAGTCCAGTGGTGGTACTCACGTTGGGCAGCTCCTTTACTCGGATTACGGTTCCGATGAGGGGTTCACCCGTTTTGTTATCCTTGACTATACCATCCAGCGTATGTGCCTGGATGGAGGTAGTCGCAGCGGCTAGAAGCGCCGCACTCAGTAAAATTCTTTTCATCTATATCGCTATTGAAATCTTCATTCGTTTCTTTTCGCAAAAAAGCTCCTTTTACTTTTTTACCTTTAAAACCGTGTGGATGATTTTTCCATCCTTGTCAATCATCGACATTCTCAGCTGCTTCTTATCTGCTGTAAATACAGAGAAACCATCGGCTGGACTGCAGAACACAGTGCCATCGATAGGCTTCACAGGACGAGCCAGAGATGAAGAGGAATTGACTACGTAGTCGATGTTGTCGCCCTTCTTCTGGATGTGCTGGAAGTTGTGGATATGGCCGCAGGCATAAATCGCCACATTATTATATTTATGGAGGATAGGAAGAAGGCGCTTCTGCATGTCGAGTCGCTCACTCTCCTTCTTCTCGGTGTAGGCGTAGATAGGATGATGACCTACCACGATGACCCAGTCTTCCTTGGCATTCTTCAGGGTTTCGTCGAGCCAGGAGAGCTGAGCCTCTGCATCCTGCTTGCAGGCATCAGGATATTTTTCTGACGCCTTGCGATAAGAATCGATAAGAGGTGTGGTGTCGAGGAAGATGACACGGATGGTAGTTCCCTTGTGGTCGAACACCTTGGTGTAATATTTGGCTGGCATCATCCAGCGTCGGCTCACCTTACCATAGTCCATAAAAGCCTGAGTATTACCACGATACTCATGGTTTCCACAAACCGGGAACCAGTCGAGCATCAGGTCTGGATGAGAATAAACATATTCGTAATTGGTAAGCCACAGAGGGTCCTGGGGGGAAGCCACGCCATTGAAATGGTGGATGTCGCCCACGGCAAGTACGCATTCAGGATCTACCGTACCCGCCATCTCGCCCATCAGTTCGGCGATAGGCTTCTGGTCGTAGTAGCCGTTTCGACCCATATCATTGGTCATGTAGAGGGTGATTTCACCCTTCAGTTTCTGCCATTCGGCAGCATTCGCCTTCCAGTTAGGATTCTGCGGAATAGCGGTTGCTGCACTCTGAGAGCAGGTTGTTAATGCTGCGTTTTGCGCCTGTGCAGTCAAACCTCCGCCCAACAATAAAGCCGAAGCCAAAACTACAGTAGCTACTCTACCTTTCATCATAGCAAAGCCATTCATGCTGCTATGCTTACCCGATACTTTCTTTTCCATTTTTCTTTATCTAACTATAATACCTTTCTATAATACCTTTATTAAAGATTTCCCCTTTCGGGGTAATTCCTGTTAAATTTCGGGTGCAAAGGTAGGGGTATTATGTGTCAATGAGGTTACAAGGATTTTAATTAGCAGATAAAAGATACTACAATTTTATTACGGGAGTTTCCCCCGATGCTTTTAGGGAAAATCATACGCTGGTTTATGGTTTTCCCCTTGTTGTTTTCAGCTATTCTCCCTATCTTTGCACCAGAAATAAATAAATGCAGTAATAAACCTTTAAAGAGAAGATAGTTATGAAAAGAATGATTATGACATTGGTAGCAGCATGGATGATGATTACATCTATGAATGCTCAGAGACTGACAAATATTCAGGCAGAAGCCCGTTTTATCACAGATAAGATGGTGGTGGAACTGGGATTGAGCAGCGCCCAGCGCAACAGCATCCTGAACATCAATCTCAATTATCTCAATGGCATCCGAAGCTATCGCGACATCGATGCCTACGGCTGGCATTACCGCAACAAGCAGCTCAAGCGCATGATGACCGCCAGACAATGGAAGAGATTCAAGGACTCTTACTATTTCTATCGCCCTATCGGCTGGCAGAATCATGTGTATGTTCACCATATTTACACCAAGTATCCAAAGCATAACTGGGGACACGACAAGCGCCGCCCTCGCCCTGAGTGCAGCTACGGAAGACCAGGATGGCCAGGCGGAACCCATGTAACTTATGGACCAGGAAAGCCGTGCAAGCATCACAAGTATCACAAGCACGACAAGAAGTGGAAGCACGATAGAGATTGGGATGATGATGACGATGACGATGATGATGATTGAGATAATGACAGGGAAGATGACTAAGATTAAGACTGAGATTAAGACAAACATTCGATGATAAAACAGAAGAAATCCAAGCTAGAGATGATTCTCCGGCTTGGATTTCTCGTCAAATAAAAACTAACTATGCCGTCTAACTAATCATTAATTACTAACAAGATGTCTTCCACAATCTGCTCATCGAGCAGGCGATTATCCGAAAGCAACTCCTTCACATCGTATCTGTCGTAGAGTCCCTTCCTGATGCCGCCCACCATCACCTTCATTTCTGAAGTGCCATAGTAAGAGGCGATACGCTCGCCGAAACCGCCATCCTTCGAACCATCCTCCAGGGTTACCACCAACTGATGGTTTGCTTTCAGGCTATCCAGCGTCTCGGCATCCACCTCGTTCAGATAACGTGGATTGATGAGCGTAGCATCGATGCCCTTATCAGCCAACAGGCGGACTACATTCTCGCCCTTCTGATAGAACGAACCGGCGGCGATGACTGCCACCTTCTCGCCCTGGTGCATTACCTTGTACTTTGCCTCGTAACCATATTCAGCATCAACGGCTTCTGACGTATGAACCACGCCATTGCTTGGCACGCGGATGGCGATAGGTTTCTTATCCTGCAGAATGCTCCAGCGGAGCATGGCGAAATACTCCTCGCAGGTGGTTGGAGCCAGATAGATGAGCCCCGGAATGCTGCAGAGCATCGGAATATCGAAAAGGCAGATGTGGGTGATGTCGTTCATCGAGTTCACTCCGCCTCCTACCACGTTGATTACGGCTGGGTTGGAATTGATGCAGAGGTCTTGCGCTATCTGGTCGTAGGTACGTTGGATAAAGGTGCTGTAAACGGTCCAGACAGGATGCAATCCACCCTTCGCCATTCCCGAAATCATGGCCACCGCCTGCTCTTCGGCGATTCCCATATCGATGTGCTGCTTGCCAGCCAGTTGGCGCTTATCGGCAGTAAAGCCACCTGCGGTAGGAGTACCGGCGGTTACAGCGATGAGGGTCTTATCCTGCTTCATCTCGCTGAGCATCCAGTCAGAGAATAATGTACCGTAATCCTCTGTCGGAGCAACCTCCGGGAGGATTCCATCGGCATTCCTTCTTGGTCGCGAACCGTCTTCCAAATTGAAAGGCATTCCCCAATGCCAAGCCTCCTTATTGGCTACGGCTGGCGCAAATCCATGACCTTTCTCTGTGTGAATGTGAACCACGGTAGGCTTATCCGTATCCTTCACGCTCTCGAAAACCTGGATGAGTTTTTCGATGTCGTTACCCTCTTCCAGATACTTGTATTCAAAGCCCCACGCCTTGAACCAGTTGTGCTCGCAGGTGCCGTTGCTCTCGCGCAAGGCACGCAGGTTCTTGTAGATTCCGCCATGATTTTCGGCGATAGACATTTCGTTGTCGTTCACCACGATGATGATGCCCGTGCCGAGTTCCGAAGCCTCATCCAGTCCCTCGAAAGCCTCGCCGCCCGAAAGGGATCCGTCGCCGATAATGGCGATGATGTTCTCATCGGTACCCTTGACGTCGCGCGCCTTCTGCAAACCGGTGGCAAGACTCACGGAAGTAGAAGTATGCCCCACCTCAAAGTTATCATACTCAGGACATTCGGCAGGAGAAGAATATCCCGAAATGGCATTCATGTCATCCACATCGCCGAGGAATCCCGCAGCTCGTCCGGTGAGCACCTTATGCGGATAGCATTGGTGGCTTACGTCAAACACGAGCTTATCCTTTGGTGCATTAAAAACGTAGTGAAGCGCCACGGTAGCCTCCACGAATCCCAGGTTTGGTCCCACATGACCGCCATGTTTGCTTACACGGTTCAGCACAGCCTGTCTGGTTTCATCAGCCATCACCTGCAACTCCTTCAAATCCAGCTTCTTCAAGTCGGCTGGCGACTTTATTTTCTCAATATACATTTTCTTATAGTTTTAATTATGATTTCTGGGTGCAAAGATACGAAGAATCTTGAAAACACGCATTACCCAAACTACAGAAAAAATGAATAATTCTCCCTATTCCTTCACATCCAGCATTTCCGGATGCTCCATCCGCTCCTTTTTCTTGAGTTTCTTCACCACTTCGGAATAACTGTGGCGAATCAGGGCCTGGATGAAATCATCTTCCAGCGTGCCATAAAGGTTTACCTGATTCCAGTATTTCTTATTCCAATGCCATGCGCCTTCTATTTCGGGATGCACTTCCCGGAGTTCGAGGGCGTAATCGGCATTACATTTCATCGTAACCCACTCGGGGCGCTCCAGGTCAACACAGGCAAAGATCTTGCCCAAAATGCGAAACACCAAGGTCTGCTCATCAAAAGGAAAAGCCTCGGCTACGAGGGGAAGCGAGAGGCAATACTCTCTAACTGATTCTATATTCATCATTTCTTCTGATTATTTCTGATTAAAATGTTTCTATGTTTTAGGGGACAAAGATAATAAATTCTGATGAAACGGCAAGCCTTATTCCATAAAAAAAAAAGAAAAACTTTAAAATAACTCCCTTATGGGATACCTGAAAGCAATCTTTTTGTAACTTTTTCAAGAAAATATTTGGTAGTTACATAATTTTATTGTAGATTTGCAGCAGATTTTTTAAAGAAGGAGTACTTATGCAGAAGAAAAAGGATAAAAACCTGATGAAAACGGATGTAAAACCGATGAAACAAGGACTGCTGTCCCGGATTTTCCATCTCTATTACGATGGTTTCAGGACGATGACCCTGGGCAAGACGCTCTGGGCTGTCATCCTCATCAAGCTTGCCATCATCTTCCTGGTGCTCAAGCTCTTTTTCTTTCCAGATTTTATCAATACGAATGCCAAGAACGGAGACAAGGCTGGCTTCGTTTCCAAGGAAATTCTGAACAGATAAGACTCTGAATCCCCGCAACCTTCACATCGAAAGAAATACAAAAATATTATATAATAACAATTCTAAAACCATTCAACTATGATGACAAATCTATTGTTAGACATTACATCAGCGACCATCGACTGGTCGAGGGCGCAATTCGCACTCACGGCCATCTACCATTGGCTGTTCGTGCCGCTCACCCTGGGACTGGCAGTAATCATGGGCATCGCCGAAACATGCTACTACCGCACCAACAAGCCGTTCTGGAAGCACGTAACCCGTTTCTGGCAAAAACTCTTTGGCGTCAACTTCGCCATGGGCGTTGCCACAGGCATCATCCTGGAATTTGAATTCGGCACCAACTGGAGCAACTACTCCTGGTTCGTGGGCGACGTGTTCGGCGCTCCCCTAGCCATCGAAGGCATCCTGGCATTCTTCATGGAGAGCACCTTCGTAGCCGTAATGTTCTTCGGCTGGGATAAGGTGAGCCGGGGCTTCCACCTTGCCTCTACCTGGCTCACGGGACTTGGCGCCACCATTTCTGCCTGGTGGATTCTCGTAGCCAACGCCTGGATGCAGTATCCGGTGGGACAGGAATTTAATCCCGATACCATGCGCTTCGAGATGACTTCGTTTATGGATGTGGCACTCTCGCCATTCGCCATCAACAAGTTCACCCATACCGTTACTTCCTCCTGGATCATCGGCGCCACCTTCGTAGTAGCCGTAAGCTGCTGGTATCTCCTGAAGAAGAGAGAAACCCAACTGGCGAAGGCGAGCATCAAGATGGGTGCCGGAGTAGGACTCATCGCCACCCTGCTGGCTGCGATGACCGGCGACAACTCTGCCTACCAGGTGGCACAGGTGCAGCCGATGAAACTGGCTGCGATGGAAGCATTATATAATGGTGGAAACAGCGAAAGCCTCACGGCGATAGCAGCCGTTCATCCCTTCCGGCAGCCCGATTACGAAAACGAGCAGGAGCCAGCCATGCGCATCGCCATCCCCAACATGCTCTCGTTCTTAGCCACCCGCACAGCCGATGGCTACGTGCCTGGCGTAAACGATATTATCAAGGGTTACACTAAAGAGGATGGCACCCGGGAACCATCCGTGCAGGAAAAGATAGCCCGGGGCAAGAAGGCGATAGTTGCCCTGAAAACCTATCGCGAAACGAAGGCGAAAGACCAGCTCCCTATCCTCAGGGAGAATATGAAATACTTCGGATATGGTTACATCAAGGACGCCAAAGAACTGGTACCGAGCATCCCGATCTGCTTCTACGCCTTCCGCCTGATGGTGGGAGTAGGCTGCCTGCTCATTCTCTTCTTCGCCCTCAGCCTATTCCTGGTCTATAAGAAGGAAATCGCCCAATACCGATGGTTCCTCATTTCCGCCATCATCATGATTCCGCTGGCTTACATCGCCTCAGAATCGGGCTGGATAGTAGCAGAAATCGGTCGCCAGCCTTGGACCATCCAAGACCTGCTGCCAGTAAGTGCCGCCATCTCCGACATCGAAGCAGGCAGCGTGGCCACCACCTTCTTCATCTTCCTGGCACTCTTCACCACCATGCTTGCCGTAGAAATCAGCATCCTGGTGAAGCAGATTAAGAAAGGACCGGAATATGAATAAAAACTTAAGATGATAAACTTAAGATTATGAATTAACTTTATGACATTAGTATTATGACATACGAATTTTTGCAATCATACTGGTGGTTCCTCGTATCATTATTAGGAGCCCTACTGGTGTTTCTCATGTTTGTACAGGGAGCCAACACCTTGATATTCTGTTTGGGAAAAACGGAAGAAGAGCGTCGCCTCATCATCAACTCTACGGGACGAAAATGGGAGTTCACCTTCACCACGCTCGTCACCTTCGGCGGAGCCTTCTTCGCCTCGTTTCCATTGTTCTACAGCACCAGTTTCGGCGGAGCCTACTGGCTGTGGATGATTATCCTGTTCTCGTTTGTGATTCAAGCCGTGAGCTATGAATTCCAGAACAAGATAGGTAATTTTCTTGGACCGAAGACCTTTCAGATCTGCCTCATTATCAACGGCATCGTGGGTCCGCTGCTTCTTGGCGGAGCCGTAGCCACCTTCTTCAACGGCAGCAATTTCCTGATAGACAAGGGCAATATTACCAACAGTCTGCAACCCGTCATCAGCCGCTGGGCAAATGCCAGCCATGGTCTTGATGCCCTGCTCGACCCATGGAACGTGGTGCTGGGACTTGCCGTACTGATGCTAGCCCGCATTCTGGGCATGCTCTACATCAAGAACAACATCGAGCACCAGCAGATTCAGGAGCGCTGCACCCGCCAGTTGCCATGGAATGCCCTCCTTTTCCTATTGTTCTTCCTGCCATTCCTCATCAGATTGCTGGTAAAGGATGGATTCAGCACATCTTCTTCCGGCATTACGATTGAGAGCATGAAGTATCTTCACAATCTCCTGGAGATGCCAATCTTGATTGTAATATTATTAATAGGTGTAGTACTCGTTCTTTTCGGCATTTTCAAGTCATCGAGGAGCGTGCAGTATAGAAAGGGAATCTGGTTTACGGGCATCGGAACCGTGCTCACCGTGCTGGTTCTGCTGCTGATAGCCGGCTGGAACAATACCGCCTACTATCCATCCAACATCGACCTTCAGAGTTCGCTCACTCTCGCCAACAGCTGTAGCAGCGAGTTCACGCTCCGCACCATGGCGATAGTTTCCCTCCTCATCCCGTTCGTGCTCGCCTACATCGTCTTTGCCTGGCGCGCCATCGACCGCAAGCGCATTACGCAGGAAGAAATAGAGCAGGGAGAAGCGTATTAAAATAAAGAACACAAACGCATATCAACCAAATCCCGAGGCATTTTCCATGTTTCGGGATTTTTTATCACCAATCTTTTATCACCAATCTTTTATGACCATTTTTTTGCCCATCCAAATAAAAGCAGTATCTTTGCAGACATGAAACAGGAAATCATAGATAAAATCAACCGATTGGCAAGCCAGGATGAGCCTTTTCTCTTTGTCATCAACTACCAGGCAGACGAGGCCTTCATCCGCAAGCTATCAGATATAAATCCCGAAGAATGCCTCTTCGATTTCGAAGGAAAAGGGAACTTCTCTCATACCAGGAAAGAGACTTGGAAGGAAGAGATTTCGGAGACTACCTGGCAGATAGAACCCCCACTTTACGAGGATTACGAGCAAAGCTTCAACATCGTGAAGAGCAACATTATGGCGGGCAACAGCTATCTTACGAATCTCACCAACCGGGTTCCCGTAAGCTGCAATCTTTCATTAGAAGAAATTTTCCATCGTGCAAAAGGGAAGTATAAACTGCTGCTCAGAAGAAAGAGAACTCAAGCAGAAGATAAAGCTCATCTGAAAGAAGAGAACATAGAAGAGAATCTCACCCCCTTCGTCTGCTTTTCGCCCGAAACCTTCGTCAGAATCAAGGGCGGAAGAATCTACTCCTATCCCATGAAGGGAACCCTGGATGCATCCCTCCCCAATGCCGAAAAGCTGCTGATGGAAGACCGGAAAGAGGCGGCAGAACACGCCACCATCGTAGATCTGATAAGAAACGACCTGAGCCGGGTGGCAGAAGATGTAAGGGTAGATAAATACCGTTACGTCGACGTGCTGCACACCAACAAGGGCGACATCCTGCAAACCAGTTCAGAAATCAGCGGTCGCCTGCCCGAAGATTACCCGCACCATCTGGGCGAAATCCTCGATGCCCAGCTCCCAGCCGGTTCCATCACGGGTGCCCCGAAAGATAAAACCATGCAGATTATCCAAGAGGCAGAAGGCTACGACCGCGGCTTCTACACGGGCATCATGGGAATCTACGACCAGGGCGAACTCAACTCTGCCGTCATGATAAGATTCATAGAAGAAGAAGAAACTTCGCCGGTTGATTTTGAAGCCGACGGAGAAAAGAATTTCAAGGCAAACGAAGGAAAGAAGCCGAAGAAAAGCCGAAAATTGTATTTCAAGGCAGGCGGCGGCATCACTTCGAAGAGCGATTGCCGGAGGGAATACGAGGAAGTGATTCAGAAAATCTACCTTCCGATTTAAATCCACCTTTCATCTTAGAAAAAATAAAAGAGATTATGAAACAGCAATTTGTAGAAACAATAAAGATCAAGAACGGCAAGGCTCTGGCCCTGCCCTATCATCAGGCAAGAATGGAGAGAACCATCCGCAGGTTCTTTCCAACCCTCGCATCTGAAGAAATAAAACTCTCATCCCTCATTTCCCCAAAAGAGGAAATGAACCTTTACAAGGCACGAGTGGTTTATGACATCCAGGGCGTGGAAGCCATCGAGTACGCCCCCTACAAGATGAAGGAGATTCATTCCCTCAAGGTAGTAGAGGATGATGAAATCGACTACACCTACAAGAGCACAGACCGAAGTGCGCTCAACGCCCTGGTAGCCCAGAAGGACGATTGCGATGAAATCATCATTGTAAAGAATGGGCTCATTACCGATACCTCCTTCACCAATCTCGCCCTTTTTGATGGCAACAGATGGCTCACCCCCAAGCATCCCCTGCTCCAGGGAACCAAACGTGCCCAGCTCCTGGAAGCCGGCATCATCCTGGAAGCCGACCTCACACTAGAAAACCTCAGAAAGGCGGAAAAAGTGAGTCTCTTCAACGCCATGATAGATTTCGGAGAGCGGGAAGTAACCAAGATTTTCCTACCGGATCAAAACTGATTAAGCCCACAATTATAAAGAAAGAAATTCTACAGCTCTATCACCTCCAAATCATCCGGAACGAAGATTCTACCCTTGAAGTTCTCGGCAGCTTCACGAGTATAATTTTCTTTACGATTAGCGAGTGTTTTCTCCTCCGTATGATACAGGATAAGATTCTTCACGCCCAGTTCCTCCGCCAGTTTTCCGGCATCAAGCGCCGTACTGTGGCATTTCTCATAAGGCTTGAACGTATCGCGGTCGGCATAGAGACAAAACGCCTCACACATCATCCAGTCAGCCCCCACTATGTAGCGTCGGTTCTGCTCGTTATAAGGTTCATCACCCAGGCACGCCAAGACCAAAGGCTTATCCGATTCATCAGAAGAAGGCAACTCTGCTCGGAATCCGAACTGTTTTTCCTTAGTAGACTGAATATCAAAGCATTCCAACTTCATATCCCCCACTTCGAAGCAATCGCCATCTTCCAACTGATGGAACACCACCCTTTCAGCCACCTTAGCCAGTTGCTTCTTGGCAAGAATCATGTCGATGATGGTCTTGATCACCTTTATCACCTTATCGTTTCCATACACATGCAGCAATCCCTCATATCCCTTACATTGTGCCACCATTCGGATTACCCAGATTCCCCCCAGCACATGGTCGGTATGCGCATGGGTAACGAAGAGGTGATGAATGTCAGAAATCTGAACATTTATCTTCTTCAGCTGCGCCAGTATTCCGTTTCCTCCGCCCGCATCCACCAGCATCAGGGTGCTGGGAGTTTGGAGCACAAAACAGGTATTATAAATCTGGAAAACCGTAGCATTTCCCGTTCCGAGCATCGTAATTTGAGTCGTTGTCTTATCCATTGTCTTATTCGTTATCTATTTGATTCACGCCCACAAAACTACTCATTTTCTGATAAACCACCAAGAAAAAGCCCCGAAAACTTTGCTTATTCCAAATAATAATCTTAACTTTGCGGCATAAAAACAAAAAGCAGGTTTCGATTATGGCAAAAATAGAAAGACAAAAGCGAATCTATCGCAAGCGCATCCCTTACGGAATGCAGAACTTTGAGGATGTAATGGAAAGAGATTGTTACTATGTTGACAAGACCCCATTCATAGAGAAAATAGAAGAATCTAACATGTATTTCTTCTTCATTCGCCCTCGCCGTTTCGGCAAGAGCCTTACCCTCTCCATGCTCGAAAACTATTACGACATCAACAAGAAGGATAAGTTTGAAAGCCTCTTCGGCAAGCTTTACATCGGAGAGAATCCTACCCCTGAACGCAACAGCTATCTCATCCTTCACCTGAATTTTGCCATGATTTCAGCAGGATTGGATAATTATAAAAAAGGACTTGATGCCCATTGCAACAACAAGTTCAATTCCTTCTGCAGCAGATACGCCCACCTTTTGCCACCGGACATAAAGGAAGAGATGAACCAAAAGGAAGATGCCGTTGCCCAATTGGGATTTCTATGCGACAAATGTGCTGAAGCAGGCTTGAAGATTTATCTCTTCATCGACGAATACGACCACTTTACCAATCAGATTCTTGCCCACAAGGAGCATGAAAAACGATACCGCGAGCAGACTCACGGTGAGGGATATCTACGACATTTCTTCGACACAATCAAGGGAGCCGCAGGAGATTCACTGGGCAGAGTTTTCGTTACAGGAGTAAGTCCCGTAACAATGGACGATCTGACCAGCGGTTTCAACATCGGTACCAACTATTCCCTGTCTCCGGAGTTCAACGAAATGGTGGGATTCACCGAGGAGGAAGTGCGCCAGATGCTGGCTTATTACACCAGCGTGCTGCCATTCCGCCATAGCGTGGATGAGCTGATAGAAGTGATGAAGCCATGGTACGACAATTATTGCTTCTCAGAAGAAAAGTACGGCAACACAACCATGTACAACTCCGTGATGGTGCTCTACTTTGTAGATAATTACATCCGCAACGATTATGATATTCCGAAGAAACTGGTGGAAACCAACATCCGCATCGACTACGACAAGATTCGCATGCTCATCCGCCATGACAAGGAGTTTGCCCACGATGCCAGCATCATACAGGATATCGTGACCAGGGGATTCACCACGGGAACCCTGATGGAGAAATTCCCTGCCGAGCGCATCAACGACCCAGATAATTTCCTGAGTCTGCTCTTCTATTTCGGCATGGTAACGATAGACGGCACCTACCAGGGCAATACCCGCTTTGTGGTTCCCAACGAGGTGGTGCGCGACCAGATGTACACCTATCTGCTGGATACTTACAAAGAGGACGACCTCACCTTTGAGCAATACGACAAGACCCAGCTGGAGAGCAAGTTGGCTTACGAAGGCGCATTCAAGCCCTACTTTGCCTACATAGCCGATTGTCTGAAGCGCTTCTCCTCCCAGCGCGACAAGCAGAAGGGCGAAGCCTACGTTCATGGTTTCACTCTGGCGATGACGAGCCAATGCAAGTTCTACCGTCCTATTTCTGAACTTGACAACGATGGCGGTTATGCCGACATCTTCCTGCTGCCCCTCTGCGACATCTATAAGGACATAGAAGATTCTTACATCGTGGAATTGAAATATTGCAAGCCGGGCACCAGCGATGAGCAGCTGAACCATCTCTTCGAGGAAGCCTCAGCCCAGATAAGGCGCTACGCCAATAGCGACATCGTGCACAAATCCGTGAAAACCACGAAGCTTCATCAGCTCGTTGTGATTTACCGGGGAGCAGAGATGGCGATGTGCGAGGAGGTGGAATAAATAAAACGGAATAAAAGAAAGTGGAATAAAAGACATACAGAAAGAAAGGGCAAAAGCATCATATCATATATTGACAAGGTAATGCTCTTGCCCTTTTATCTTTAACGGATAATGTATTTCAAGATGCCGATGGTAGCAATCTTGGCTTCATTAACTTCCGGGATTTCTATGGTCTGGAAGCCATCTTTATTGAGTGGCTGCAGTTCTATTTTTGAATGAACTTCCACCCCTTCTTCGTTCACAGTTTTCTCGCTATAAAACTTTTTGATGGTATATTTTCCGCCATATTCCTCGTAATATTCATTCACCTGCGAGAGTACGATTTTTCCCTCCCTTGAACCTCCATGATAACGTTCAAACACGCATAAGTCTCCATCCTTAATTTTCGGCAGCATCGAGTTGCCCTTGGCATGAACCACGAACATTTCCCTATTTGGAGTGAATGGTAATGAGGATACATCCACCCATCCTTCCGGCTCCTCATATTTATCGAAGTAGCCACAGGCAGCTTGGATGGAATACAGAGGGAGGAAACGGGTGAAGCGGTCGGAAGGAGAGATGCTATGAAGAATTGCTGTATTCAAGCTGTCCCCATCCATAAGCACATCAAACATATCCTGCATCAATTTCCAACCATCTGTACTACCAGGCTGATAGGCATATTCCTCATTATCATTATAATACCATGTACCATTAGCAGCTATTACAATACCGCCAACGTAATTTATTCTGCCTTCAGCCAAGTTGTTCAACATAGAAAGACGCTTCTGCAAAGCCTCAGCCTTGTTTTTCGTGTCTTTAGATGCAGCCGTCTGACCTCCTTTGGTGTCAAAGATGCCGATAGTACCATCCTTCTTTTTGAAAATCCAGTCGGGATAGAAAAGTGCTTCTTCGTTGCGTTCTTCGCTGAAATAACGAATGGCAAGCCAATCCTTACCGCTATCTCCATTCTTAAACCACCATTCTATACCATCCTGACCCTCAAGATACTTGTAAAAGCTCTCTTCGGTTTTTCTGCCAGTATAGTCTTGCCCCAAGAAGAAAGGATGCAACAGGCATTTCTGCTCCGTCAACTCATCATGTTCTTCTGTATAAGAATACATCTTCTTCAATACAAAAGGAACACTCTGCCGCTTTCGGTTTTCCTCTCTGCGCTTACGTAATTGTTCTTCGAGCAAAGGATGGTATGCCTTAAGCGTTTCTGTGATAAGACGTCTGAATATACTTGAAGCAGAACCGTTTAATGCATCATGCAAGAAAATACGATACCATTTATCTTCGTCTTCATTCTTCAGAGCATAATACTTGAACCACAAGCGTATGGCACTTTTCAAAGTTGGTACAGAACGCACGATGTTTCCTACCTTGCAATCATTATCTGATTGCGAACGCAGGATTTCCACCAAAGTGAAAGTAAAGAGTTTCTGCACATCACTCCTACTCCACTCGCGCTCTACCCCTTTAGCTTCCTTAAGGTTGATTCCAATATTTTCGTAATCATAGAATTGAGCATCTGAAACAATCTCATGCGCCAAATTTCCCTTCAAGTTGAGTCCTTTAGTTTCTAGTTTCCTTTTTACAACATCATCAAACACATCCTCATCAGTAATGCCGAAATAGCGATTGAATGTATCAAACAGACATTGTTGGAATTCACCCGATTTACCCAAATCTCCATAATCTACACGCGACAGCATATCTGTCATCAGATTCGGGTCGATGATGTAGTCTTCCCCCTTTTTGTTGTAAGAGATAAGCGTTTTTGGCTTGTTGCCCATTCCGCCATAATCAGCCTCTGTTACAGCTTTGCGTGAGAAGTTGGTATAAAGATAACCATTACGGAAAACCTTAGACACTTCTTCGTGCATGATTGGAACACGGAGAATTCTACCGATGGTCTGAGTACTGAAAATTTCAGATTTTATATCACGAAACATAACTAAAATCTGAGCACGGGGACAATCTAATCACGGCAAAACGAAAAGAGCTATCTTGCAAAAACGAAATGTGATTTTTGACTCCAAAAACGAAATGTGAATTAAAAAAGCATTTAAACGACATTTGAAGGGTGTTTAAATGTATTTTATCTTCGGGATTTGGGATGCAGCGGCATTCCTCTCAAAGATGCCTGTAATCTCGTGCTCGAAGGTGAAGCCAATAAAGGGATAACCTATTCTAATGTTGATATAAGAAAAACGGTGGCTGTTATAGGATGGGCTACTTCAAAGGCTGAATACATGAATAGCCTCAGTCACGAAATGCTGCATGTGGTTCAGCATATTTCTGAACAGTTTTTGATAAATATGTATGGAGAGGAGGCTTGCTATCTGCTTGGTGGATTGGCGCAGGCTACATTTTTTAACACCAAAAAAGGAGCAAGTCTTGAATAATTATTGTATCTTTGCACCAATTAAACATTCAAACTTATGAAGAAGAAAATTATAGCTTATATTATAGGCATACTTGGGTGCATCATTATTGATGCGGGACTTGTTGCAATGGTAGTTGCTTTTGGAGCATCAAGACCATTTTATGATTATATCTTTTTTGGTGTATCAGCGCTTCTTGTTGATTTTCTGTTTCTTGCCTTTGTTGGTTTATGCTTTGAGAAGCCAGAAAATAAATGCTTGGTGATTAAACTGCCTGGTACAGTAGATGATGATAGTTTGCCTAAGTTAAAATAGAAACAGAAAAAATTGAAGAGTGAATACAAGAAAAGAGAGTGCTAAACAACACTCCATGTTATAAAATAGGAGCAATGCTAGGCACCGCTCCCCTTAATTGTCTGCTTTAATCTTTTTGTTTTCCTTTAAGAACATTCCTTTTAACACAATGTTTGCCAGACCTAGAATGTTAGCAGTTGTTGTGGCTAACAATGTAGACAAAACAGTATTACTTAAATGCCATTGACCATTTGCACACTTACACAATAATTGGAAGACCATATATAACCATAATGGAATAATTATCATTACCCATAAGGTTAGATGTCTTCTGAATTTAGTATCTTGTGAATACCTTATTTTCTCCTGGTCTTCCAAAGATTTTGAATCTATATCATCAAACTTTGGGGATTTTTCGTTGGTATTCTCAACCTTAATTCCTGAGTATATATCAAAACCTGTTTTATTCATGTTTCTTGATCAAAAGATTTTGAAAATATGGTTGTATATATTCATCTGGAATTTGATTTCCCCATTTGAAGCCTGGTAGATGTGTCGTTTTATCCCATGGTGAGTCTATTTGATGAGACCAAGCAGAAAGATAAGAAGCATTATAAGCTCCGTATGAGCGAAACACTAAATTTATACAAGCTTTTACTTCGTCAGTAATGGAATCATCCTCAAAGTTTACAATTTCCTCTAAATTCAACTTTAACAACTTGTTTCTTGTTGTTGGAAAAACTGGACCATAAGGCCACGCTTGTGGATGCTCATTAGTTAAACGCTCTCCTTTTACTGCCAAATACACACCATAAGATATATACAACAACTTCTGCAACTTCGTCATATTAATGCCGATGTTGTAGGCATTAGCATAGGAGGCTATATATCTTGCCAACACTACACTATTGCAAACGTATGTATCTTGTATAGTTGCCATAATTTATAGTTGAAGTTGATAAATGTGTATAATCGTTATTTTCTTTCTTCTGCTGCAAAGGTACGACAAAATTATAAATAAAGCAAGTTTATATTGTTATATTTGTATAAATATATAAAGAATTACCGAATGTTTTACATTCTAATAGTATTTTTAGAATATTATTAAACCATTATAAAAACATTATAAGAAATAGAGGGTGAATCTTTATTGACTCACCCTTCTTTTTTTATCTTTATGGCTTACTCCCTATACTTTGGTTCCTCATACACCAAGTTATGACCATCTACGTAAGCCTTGGCTTCTGAGTATGAGTCAAACTCTACTGCGGTGGCATTCACCGATGGGAATACCTCAGCATTGTCACCTTCCTCTGTCAGAGGTAACACCATCTTGGTTCCCTCATGTACTACCTTATACTTCTTTGTTAACTTATTCATATCTTGTTTCCTTTCTTTTTGATGTTAAACTTATGATACCCTATGCAGGAATAACTAATACCGTGTAGCCTTTCTGCTGCAATGTTGCAACTGCGGCATCTGATGCTGATGTTTTAGTTCCACGAGCCGTAATAGCTTTTTTAAAAGAATTATCACTACTAGTAAATCCAACAACACATTTTGCTTGATTTATCAACATAGCATCTAAATCTTCTCCAAAGTTTGGGATGCCTTCAATGGCTAATATCTTGTATGAGCTATTTCTCTCTGTCTTCCAGGAAAACTTAGAATTATTATCAACCATTGTTATGAAATTCTCATTTCCAATTTTTGAAATATCCCCATATACAGAATTTCCTCTAAAGACTCCAGCAGTAGATATGAGAGAAGGATAGTTAGAAGGTATAAATTCTCCATATACTTTTGTGTAATCTAGTGTTAACCACTTTATAGTTCTAGGAATATTTGCAACATCACCAGTTACGGCACTTCCTCTAAAGGCATTAAATTCGACAAGGGGAAGGTTCTTTATATGTTTTGTGTCAATTACACTACTACCAGAATATTTAAGAATACTAAGATTCGTTATACTTGCTATGTCTACACTATTCTGTAGTGTCGCTGTACCAAGCGATAAAATAGTAAGAATAGGACAAAATTTTAACTCAGAAATGTCTATCGTAACTCCAGTGTTGTCTGGAATAAATAGCTGTCTTAAACCATACTTATTCCCAAAGCAAATTAAGGAACTTACATTTTTAACATATATATCATGCAAATCTCCATTTGTGATAGATATGTTTTTACCTGTGTTATTACTTAATGTGCTATCTGTAAAATTTCCATTTACATTTCTAACTTCACTATTTCCAGTGAATGCAACTTGAATCTTCTGAGAAGATTCAGAAGGTGATTCAATTTCATTTAACGAAATAGAAAACTCACCAATTTTCAAAAGATTGTCATTATTGACACTCTCATTAAGCTTTGTTATTAAACATTTCCCCATAATTGTATATTATTTTAATTAATAAATATTTGCCCTATACAAAAGTTTCTGCTGCTTTAATTTCCATGTAATTTTAGCATTCGTGTACAGATGGTTGTCTTCTGACACTGTTGTTGCTTCCGTTGTGAAGTCTGCAAATATGATTGTTCCCATAATAGCATAATCTATGCAGAACATACCTTCATCCATCATCCATGCACTACTCATAACATTTGAATAATAAGATGGAACGACATACACCTTGTACTCTACAATCTTCCTTTTACTCCAATCAATGCTTAGTTGCACGATTCTTGAGCAAGTAGCTGCATTATCTGTTGCGCCAGTAGGATTTGAAGTAGGATTGTTTCGAGGGTTCTCTTTCATTAAGAAGTTGTTATCGAACAGTGTATATGTAGGATAACTCACACCACTAATCTCTTTCATTCCCCAATACTTCACATCATGACACAAGAACCACTGAGCCAATGAGTCTGTCTTGATTCTCCTTGCAACAGCACCATAATTACTAAACGATGGCAAGCCACCAACTTGTTCCAGTACTGGACCAAATGTAACCTTGTCTTCACTGCTAACAGTTCTTTTGAGAATTATCCAAGAGCAACAGTTTCTTGGATTTACAATTATTCTGTCTTCAATCCTATCAAAACCAATAGTATTTGTATGGGTTTCTGCTATAGGTGCAGTAGAATGCACATCTGCATCAAACAGAATATCTCTTAAAACATCTTGGTCATTGAGGGTGTATGAACCAATCTTCTTGCCATTCTTCCACTCTACCAAAGTATCAGAATAAGTCATGTGTCCATCTATTGTTAGTACGTTGCTATGATAATACACGATGTAATGGAAATCATCTATGTAGATGAAGTCATGAGTATCATAATTTGGACTTGCTAATTGGTCGATTAGGATGAAGTTCTCATCAAACACGCAAAGGCCTTTGAATGGGTCAACCTTTAGCAATGCAACAATTCTTGACTTACCACTGCTGTTTACCTGATGCTCGACATTGTAGAAATAAGCAGAGCTGTCAGCGATGGAAAGAAACTTTGTCAATCCAGTTTCCTTGACCTCATACAGATATTTCTCGTTATGCAGCAATACCCGATTGGCATTTCCGCAAAAAACAGCAGCACCTCCAGAAGGGTTGGATATAGTGAACTTTAAATCTGATGGTACATCGAAAGGTGCCACAAGGTCTTTGTCTATCTCCTTTACAGACAATACCCCTTTATCACTTACAGAAAGCTCAAAGAAAGTACCATTTGGAGATTTTAGATATTTGGTTTCCTTCGTGAAATTGGCAACATTCAATTTAAGTTTTGGAATAGAAACAGAATCACTAGATTCACTTACAGCATACTTACCTCGGTTTATGGTAACATTATTTTCGTAAGTAGCCACGGCAAAACGTATGTATGCAGCCCAATCCCAATATTCTGGAACTTGAACACTTGCCTTAGGCAGACTTCCGTTTGGCATCAATCTTTTTGCGTTATTGTCATTTTTGTCTGAAACAACAACCATACCTGTAGCTGTGCCAGTCCTAGTGAACCATTCTCCTGGCTTACAAGGTATTTTGTTACTCATTTCTGCACCTGCATTTGGAGGAGTGAAAGATTGCTTTCCATCAGCCGTTGTGTATGTCTTTTGTGATGTAAGATACAAATTAGGCTTTGAGTTGTCGTAAACCCCATCGATGTTTTTAAGTTCAATGCCATTAACATCGTCTTGTGTTGCATAATTGGAAAAATCAATAGATTCGCCTTTCATACTAAAATGTTCTACATCTAGATGTTCTACACCTAGAGCAGTTTCATGTTTTACGCCATTCTTGTCTCTGTAGCTAAGAATATGTTCTTCTTCGTCCAATGTCATCTCTAGCCTATTCTCTATGTCTGTTTTTTCTTCTATTTGTGTCAGGATAGTCTCGGACTTTACCTTATGAATATAGTGACTACCATCGGGATTTGTTGCAGAAAGAACCTTTCCTTCTGCATCTTGCTCAACTGCAAGATACTCAGTATTTTCCTGCAAAGAGAAGACATCAAGGAGTTCTTTGAGGTTGGAATCTATTGTGCCTACCTTCTCCTGCAATGATGCAAAGTCATATTGAAGCTGAGAGATAACTTGCTTCAAGGCATTGACAGCATGGATTTCACCAATGATTTCTCCGTCTCTTCTGATACCAAAGAGTACATGGTTAGCAGCATCAAGCCAAACAGCGAAGAACTCTTCATTCTGCTCAACGTGATACATTTCATTGAGAGGAAAATATGGCTTTCCAGTTGCTCTGTAGATACCAAAGAGAAGTCTATTCTCTGAATCTACAACAGCCATGATAAACTCCTCATTTTCGATGTAAGCGGCTCTGCGTTTATACCTTGCCCTTTATCGTAAAAGTTCTTACCTTTGCACCATAATTTTA
>OBWQ01000026.1_pt1 | contig 145825 bp, 156 predicted proteins | sample 1476511 | NCBI WGS metagenome assembly OBWQ01 (sample SAMEA2580126, study PRJEB22360) | human gut metagenome | biome: human gut; feature: human-associated habitat; material: faeces | place: Denmark | collected 2008/2010
ACTAATTAATTAACAAAACTCGGTTTAGGGCACTGAAAAGTGCCCTTTCGAAGGGGTATGCCCTAAATTGAGTGCTTACTTTTAATGTGTGGCAGAATCCTTAAATCAATAGACATCAGTGGTAACTTCCTATATTGTATTATCTATCGTTATGATAATGGTTCAAGGGGGCATGTTTTGAAGCCATGGAACTGTTTCAGATAACTTTTGTGTGAAATTATTAAAGGGGACAGAGATTGCGAATATCTTTTGTCTTTAACCATAGTCTTGACAAATAATAAAAAAGGGGCGTTTTGACGTATTTTATGAGAAAACCACTTTCCAGTGGCTTCCCATTGACAGTATGTCATGGACGCTGACATATGATTCTCTATGTTTACAGTTGTTCCTGATAGCAAAAAAAATATGGCAAAGAATACATTGGCTCTCTATTTTCGTATGCTATTTACAATGTTTGTAAGTTTATATACGAGTAGAGTCGTTTTGAATGCATTGGGAGTAAGTGACTTTGGTGTATATAATGTAGTAGGTGGTATGGTTGCCATATTTTCTTTTTTAAATGGTACTATGTCTGCTGCTACTCAAAGATTTTTATCTTATGCTATAGGTAAAGGTGATAATGAACAATTGATGAAAATATTTAATATGACTATTTTTATACACATCTGTATAGCCTTGGTTATTTTAATATTGGGGGAAACCATTGCTGTTTGGTTTCTTAATTATAAAATGAATATTCCTCCTAACCGCATAGATGCAGCAAATTGGGTTTTACATTTTTCAGTTATTTCTATAGCTATTAATGTGATTCAAGTTCCATATAACGCAATGATAATAGCACAAGAAAAAATGAAAATTTATGCTTATTTTAGTATTGCTGAGGCTACTTTGAAATTGTTAGTAGCATTTTTATTAACAATTCTTTTCTTTGACAGACTTAAGTTATATTCACTCCTTACATTAGGAAGTACTTTGGTGATAATGCTTATGTATAGCACTTATTGCATAAGAAAATTTCATTGTAAAATCAGATGGGTGTGGACTCCTTATTTGTTGAATTCTATATTGGGTTTTGCCGGTTGGAATTTATCAGCTCAGCTAGCATGGATTGCTCGTACGCAAGGCGTAAATATTTTGCTAAATCTTTTTTTTGGTCCGTCTTTAAATGCAGCTCGTGGAATTGCAGTACAAGTAAATGGAGCTATTACAGCGTTTGTGTCCAACTTTCAATTAGCTGTTAATCCACAAATAGTGAAAAAATATGCTCAAGAAGAAATTGAGGATATGCTGAAGCTGTTAGTGTATAGTTCGAAGTATTCTTATTTTTTATTATATCTGTTTGTTCTTCCTTTTTTATTAGAATCGGAATATATTTTGAAGTTGTGGTTGCATATTCTACCTGAATATGTGGTAGTGTTCACTCGTATGTCCCTTATTGCAGCACTTGTTGATACACTTTCGGGTACAATGGTTTATGGAGCCTTGGCAACTGGTAAAATAAAAAAATATCAATTAGTAATGTCGGGACTTTTTTTGCTAAATCCCATAGTTGTATATATTCTTTTTAAAATGGGTCAACAACCAATATCTATTTATGTTATAGATATTATTTTCTATTTGTTTGCACTTCTGTTTCGTTTATCTCTTCTCCATAATATGATAGGTCTCTCTTTAAAAAAATATTTAAAAAACGTAGTGCTTTTGGATTTGGTTGTTAGCTTGGCAGCTATAATATTTCCTCTTATATTATATATGAATATGGAGGAATCCTTCTTTCGTTTTTTACTAGTGGGATTACTATCTGTACTTTCAACATCTGCAAGTATATATTTAATCGGATTGAACAGCTATGAGAAAGACAAATTGAAATCAATTATCAGAAGATATTTAAAATCATAATATGAAATCTAAAATCAGCATTCAAAATGTGGCTGTTACGAAGCAATGTATTGATGTCACATATACGTATACTAGTGGATTACAATCCTACTTCCATATAGAAAATAATGTTTTTAGAACAGAATATTCTATTCCGTTACAAGGCCTTCCTGAAAGTGTAGCGGTAATTCCTTTTATTGTGAATATTCTTCCTATAATATGGCTTACAGATGCTATTTTGGAAGTACCACGACTAGATCGTTCTTTTTATCAAAGTATTGAGAAATTCAAACAGGGATACATTTCAATGTATCCACAAATGAAGTTTACGGGAGAAATTCATGTTGCAAAAGTAGAAACTAACGTAAATAGAAATAAGGGGAATCAAACGGTGGGTACATTTTTTAGTGGAGGGGTTGATGCTTTCGCTACTTTATTCGCACACATCCATGAAAGACCTTTATTAATAACATTACAAGGTTCAGATATTGAACTTGAAGATGAGGATGGTTGGAAAAATGTGTCCGGACATGTAACACAAACAGCAGATATGTTCGATTTAGAATGTGTATTTGTAAAAACAAACTTTAGAAGTTTTATAAATGAAAGAAAGTTAAATTGTTTGGTGAAAAATTCAGGAGATGGTTGGTGGCATGGTTTTCAACATGGAATAGGTTTATTAGGACATGGAGCTCCTATTGCATATCTTAAAGGATTGAAGTGTATTTATATAGCTTCTAGTTATACCCCAAAGGACAATGTGACTTGTGCAAGTCATCCCTCAATTGACAATTGTGTAGAATTTTGTAATTGCCATATAATCCATGATCAATATGAGTACTCCAGACAGGAAAAAATAGAACATATTTGTCAGTATATCCAGTCTACGAAATATGAAATAACATTGAGGGTTTGTTGGGATTCTAGAGGGGGACGTAATTGTTGTGCATGTGAAAAATGTTATCGGACTATAGCTGGATTATTAGCTGAAGGAGTTGATCCAGAGAAATACGGTTTTAAAGGTATTAGTACAAAATATGAGCGAATAAAAGATGATATTTTAAAACGATTTATATTTATGGATATGCATATTCCATACTGGAAAGATATACAGAGGCGATGTGTTGAAAATAGAAGGAATATTCATCTTCCCCAAGAAATGGATTGGATTTATGATTACAATTTTGATCATGTTAATATGACTTTTTCAAAGCAATTGAAGATTAATTACCAAAAAACAAGAAGCCTTCTAAGTAAAATAAAACATACTGTTATAAAATGACAAAGATAACATTTACTGGAGATATTATTATTGCTCCTGAACAACTCCAAGCTATAACAAAAAATGCAGATGGTAATTTTTCAACAATATTTGAACCTATTGCATCTTTGCTTAAAGAATCTGATTTTGTAGTAGGTAATCTTGAAACTCCTTTAGGAGGAAAAAATTTAGGATATACTAACCATAAATGGTCTTTTAACACTCCAGATGAATTGGCTGATGCATTGCGTGAGATTGGTTTTAATATGCTTACTACAGCAAATAATCATTGTTTGGATAGGGATAAAGAGGGCTTGGTCCGCACTATTCATTGTTTAGATAGATACGGCTTGGATCATATTGGTACTTATGCTACCAAAGAAGAAAGGGATATGGTATATATTAAGCGATTTGGAAATCTAAAAATAGCTTTTTTATCTTATACCTATGGAACGAATGCTGCTTTTAATAAACATTATTTAGAAAAAGAACAGTATTATGTAAATATGTTTCAGCCTCAAGAGGTCTTGTCGAAACAGGATAGAATTCATCGATTCATCAATGTTTTATTTAGAATTTTTCATGGAATCACCTTGTATACTTTTCATTCAATTAGCTATAAAAAGAAAGTGCTTCAGGATATAGTAAGAAGTAAAGAAAAGGGAGCCGATTTCATCTTTATGTGTATGCACGCGGGCGGACAATACAATCTTCTTCCCGATAGATACACTTGCAATTTAATGCGCTTCTTGTTGAATACTCCATTAGATATGGTAATAGGGCATCATCCGCATTGCATACAACATATTGTAAAGAAGAAAAATAAAGTTGGAATTTTTTCTCTTGGAGATTTTTGTCCCTATCCTAAATGTGCAAGTGCGGAATTAGCTTCTCCTGATGTCTTTCCGGAATATTCTATTGTTTTTCATGTCTATTTGGATGAGAATAAAGTAGCCACAAATAGCTTTCTGCAAAAAAAGACATTTACCATTGTAAAATCAATAATAGGTAAGGATAAAATAGCGAGAGTTTATCCATTATACAGGCTAATAGAGTTAGAAAAAGATTCAAAGAAAAAACAAGAGTTGATAAACGATAATAATACTATAGTTTCACGTTTCTTGAATTGTAAAACTATTTCATATCGTATAATGAAAGAATATAATATTCAATAAATATGACTTGTGAAGAAAAAATATGGGAACTTCGTCAGATTATTGAAGAACAGCTGACCCCTTTAATCAATAATGATTATGTTTTATATGATTTACCGTATTACTCTAATATTGGTGATTTGTTGATATGGGAAGGAGAACTGTCTTTTTTGAAAGGACTTCCTTTCAAAATGTTAGAATGTGGTAGTGCATTTACAAGCAATTTAAAAAGAAAAATAAAGAAGGATACTATTATTTTGCTTCAAGGTGGTGGTAATTTCGGTGATATTTGGGATATACATGAATTTAAACGAAAGGTGATAAGGAATTATCCTGAAAATCGAATTATTATTTTTCCTCAGACTGTATTTTATCAAAAAAACGAAAATATGTTGAGAGACATAGAGTTGATGTCCAGACACCCTTATTTAACGATTTGTGCTAGAGATATACATTCTTTTGAAGTACTCAAGAAAAATTTTAAAAACACTATATTATTAGTACCGGATATGGCTTTTTGTATACCTTATGAGAATCTTCAGAAGTATTTGCAACCAACTCAAAATAAAACTTTATATGTAAAGCGCAAGGATAAGGAATTGTGCAAAGAAAATATTTCATTTTCTCCTTTATTTAATCTTTTTGAATCCGACTGGCCAAGCTACGAACAAGTTACTTGGGAAGAAAAAGGATTAAAATTAGCTTATAAATTTCGTCATTTGGGGTTGTCTTCGATAATAGATTTATATGCATTTTATATTTTACGTCCGCAATTGATAAGAAAAGGAATAGAGTTTGTTAGCCAATATAGAGAAATCTATACGACTCGTCTTCATGTTTTTATTTTATCCATTTTATTAGGAAAATCGTGTACGATTATTGATAATTCTTATGGCAAAAATTCTTCATTTTATGAAACTTGGTTGAAAAATGTTGATGGTATCATTTTGCATAAATAAGATAGTTTATGGAATTAATGAATGGAATAAGTGTTATTGTCTGTTGTTATAATAGTGCTTGGATTATAGAGAGGTGTTTGAATGCTTTGTTGGCTCAACAAGTACCATCTTCTGTTTTATGGGAGATAATTGTGGTAAATAATGCATCTACAGATGATACAGAGAGAATCGCAAATAAAGTTTTGCAAAAAGGACATATCTCATATCAACTAATAAATGAGCCAAAGGCGGGTTTACTCAATGCAAGAAAATGTGGAATTAGAGCGGCTCGATATTCATATACTATATTTTGTGATGATGACAATGTGCTTTGTGATATTTATGTATCAACAATGTATGATCAAATGGAAAAAGATTCTGGACTGGGAGCGTGTGGTGGCTTAGGTATTGCCGAATTTCAAATGGCTTCTCATCCTTATGTTAAGAAATATATCGCAAGTTATGCCATCGGTTCACAATTAGATAATGTTAAAGCTAACTTTTTGTATGGAGCAGGGATATGTGTTAGAACTCTACTTTTGAGGAAAATATATTCTAATTATGATCTTCTGTTAACTGGGAGATGTGGAAATCTTTTGTTATCAGGTGATGATAGTGAAATGACAAAATTAATGGTATTAGAGAATTATCGTTTGTCGTATACTGACGATGCGAAATTTTATCATGTATTACCTTCCAAACGTTTGACTTGTAAATATTTAATAAATATGTTTAAAGGGTTTGGATTGGCCTATCCAATACTTAAAGCTTATGATATTGCATTAAATGGTAAGAATCCTTTTGTTTATATTCTTTTCATGTATATAAATATTTTATTTAATTTATTGTTCAACATTCTTTTTGCAGTAATAAAAAGAAAAAGGGTTATATGGATTTTTTTTTGGATAAATGCAGCAAAGGGATTGTGTTATTGGGGCTGGAATAAATTGTACTATTTATCTAAGAGTCTAAAAAAATATTAATTATTTTTGTGTTGTTAGCGTCCAAAAAAGCCGTATATGAATTTCTCTGCGTAATGAATACCTTTGCTGCTGTAACCAAAACGATTGAATCATGTACAGCAACTCAGATTTTGAAAGATTTTTTATTCGCTATAAAGCAGAAGCCGTCCCGGCGGGCGAATCGATGCAGAAGTTCTGCTTTAGAAACAAGCTACCTTATAACCTGTTTGAAAAATGGTACAAGGATACGCGTCACAAGTTAGTTCCCGTTCATGTGGAAGGTGCTCCTGCGAGTCTCACGGAGAGTACTTCGGAGAACGAAGTTGCCCCTTCTCCACAATCATCAGGTATTCCCCGTATCATGGTGGATATTCGGATGACCAACGGTATTCATATTCAACAGCGAAATTTAAGCTACGATGGTCTAAAACGCTTGGTAGAGAAGTTGGAGGCTTTATGTTAAGCATCACCGGTCTGAATCAATTCTATTATTTGCGTGGCTTTCACGATATGCGTTGCAAATATGAGCGTGTATTGTCTATCATACACCAGCAATTGGACCGTGAGCCTCAGGCTGGCGACGTGTTTATAGTGATGTCCAAAGACCATAGGCTTATCCATCTGTTCGGCTACGACAGCCGTTCTTACAGCCTGTATGAGAAACGTTTTGTCCCCGGTTATAAGTTTATGCATGTCGAGTTTGAAAATGACTTGCCTGTGCATAAAATCAACTGGGAAGATGTTGTGCTGTTATTGGAAAGTTCTGTGATTAAAAGATTGAATATCAGATAAATAATAGTATTTTTTCTTGTTTATGTCAGTATTTTTTTTCGTATTTTTATAGCGTGATAAGCAATGGATATGGACAAGGAAGAACGCACTAGAATATTAACTTCATCAAAGCTGCTCAAGGCCAGGGAGGATTCTCCGGAACCTTGGGTGGATCCATATTCAGATATGTCAAGTGACGAAAAATCAAAATTGTTATGTGAGCTTATGGCCATGCACCTTCGCGATGAAAAGCGCAATGAGGAACTCATGGCCAAACTTGATGGGCTTCTTGATGTGAACAGGCAAATGTCCGACCTCAAAGCCATGCTCGCAGAATCAGAAAAGCGGGACAAGACCAAAGATTCCCTGATAGAGAATCTGCTTAAAAAGATAACTTCTCTGGAAGAGGTTGTCCGACTGAATAACAAGCATACTTATGGCAGCAAGAGTCAGAAACGCAAGCCCAAGAAAACAGAGGGCGACGACCATACCAAAAACAAGGATGATTTTGACGGGACACAGGAATCTTTAGGAAATACATCGTCAGCTTCTGACAAGTCTGATGTGGAACCGGAAAAGAAGGAGAAAGAAGTCCGCCTGTACAGACAAGGCAAGGCATACCGCACCATGACGGCCGACAAATCCGTCTGCCATGAATGTGATATAACGAAATTGCCTGAAGGTGCCATTATCATAAAACGTATGCGCCGATATTCTTACGAGCAGGTAAGCAGTATAATAGAGCATGATTATGAAGTAATCCGCTACAAGACAGTTGAGGGAATCATCCGTGACGGATACTTTCCTCTTGATGGCGAACCTGAAATAATGGATGTCGTACCCGGTACTCATGCGTCAAGTACCTTTATGGCTTATCTTGCTTTCAACAAATATGTTCTTGACACTCCTTTGTACAGGGAGATATCACGTATCCTTGACGAGGATATGCGGCTAAGCCGCATGACCCTGACCAATTGGCTTGAGAAAGGTTCATTTCATATTAACAAACTGATAGGTTTCCTGAAAGAATGTTGCCTTGAAAAAGATTCAGTCACCAATTGTGATGAGACCTGGTGCAAGGTGAAAGTTAAATCCGCTTACAGGAAAAGGTATATATGGTGTCTTGTCAACAAGGCGGAGAAGATTGTCATATATTGCTATGAGGATGGTTCCAGAGGTCATGACGTATTACGTCATATCCTCGGTGACCATGGAATAAAAGCGTTACAGTCAGATGGGTATAACGTATATATGTATCTTGATGACAATCTGACAGACATCGAACATGTTTGTTGCATGGCACATGCAAGGGCAAAGTTCAAATATGCCCTGGAACAGGGTGGTGACCTTGATGCCGCTTTCTTCCTTGATTGCATGGGTGAACTTTATGTGTTGGAGGCTGAATATGAGCATGGGCGGCTTTCCCCGGAACAGATAAAGACATGCCGGAACAATCTTAAGACAAAAGAAATCATAATCCGTCTGCGCAGTAAACTTGACGCATTGTTGAGTGATGATCATCCTCCACGGGGTGAACTTATGGAAAAGGCTCTCCGGTATCTGAAGGCTTTTTGGACACAACTGTTTGCATATACGCATGACGGTTCATACACCATCGACAATTCCATTGCCGAACGTTTCATACGTCCTTTAGCCGGAGAACGTAAGAACTCGCTATTCTTCGGAAGCGGAAAGATGGCAAGTGTATCAGCCGCATACCATACGATAATATCTACCTGCAAGATGCAAGGCGTACCTGTACTGCAATATCTGAAGGAATTCTTCAAACAGATAGTGATCGGTTGTACCGATTATGAGAATTTGCTGCCGATGACTATCGGATTAAACAATAATAAATATTAAAAAACAATCCAGATTTTGACAAACTTTATACGGAAACCGCTTAAATGCGGCTTTCTGTATAGGACATGTCTAAATTGGACGCTAACTAAATTAAGGCTTAAATTTTAAAATTATGCATTTCAGTTGAACGTTTTGTCTAATTGAGTACTAATTTTATTTTATAATTATTTTTTAATTGATACTCCTGATGGATGCATATTCATTTTTAGAACAACTTTTTTTTCCTAATATAAAACTGTATTTTGTTGCACTATTTATAAGTCAACTATTTTTACTTCCCTTGTATCTTAGGAGAGTAAGGAGTGTTATTGACCCATTATTGCTTAGTCTTTTTTTTGTAGGGTTAGCTAATGCAATACCTGTCTTCTTGCTATTAACAAAGAATGTTAGTACAGAACTATTTTCATTTTTTGCTTGTTCTCAAATTCTATTTTGGACTATATTTTATATAAGCTCAGCAAAATCTTTTCCAATAAAAAAGAAGGGGAGGAAAGTAGCTTATAGGAGATTTGATGATTTGTTCTTTAAGGTATGTTTGGCACTATATGTGCTAACTACATTATATTCGTACGCCATAAATGGCATTCCACTTTTTAATGAAAATAGGTTTGCTCAGAACATTGATAACTCATCTGGAATTCTAGGACTTCTAAGCAGATTGTCATCCTCTGTTTCGCTAATGGTTTTGATATATACTATATATTTGTTTAAGAATAAACGGTATAAAAAAAGTTTATTGCCAATAGGAGTTATTTTGATTTTCTCATTTTTTTCAGGGGCAAAAGGGTTTATACTAAATATAGTAAGCGCTATATTTTTCTATTTTCTCTATTATGAAAACTATGTTCCTAAGATAAAGAAAATATATATAGTTGTGGGCACCCTTACACCTTTGTTGACTATCATAATAGGAGGGCTTTCAGACTTGGGGAGTGCTTTTTATTATTTTATTTATAGATTATTAGCAGGTGGGGATATTTATTGGAATGCATATCCCAATGATATAATCAATTCACTTGATTATAACCGGAGTGGGCTTCTTAATATGTCATATATGTTATGGGGACCCTTTAGGCACTTATTTGGACTGGAAGTTAATGAAGCTCAAATGATGACTACGGTTGGAGCTGATTTGTTCGAAATTACAACAGGGTTTTATCCAAGTGGAGGTGCTCCAAATAGTCCTTTTACTGTAACATTTTGGGCTTATTATGGTTGGTATTCTCTAATAGGTGTAGCTATTCTTGCATTGGGAAGCTCTTCGTTATGTTATCATGTACAGAATTCAATGCCTAATACCTTGCCTAATACTTGTTTTAAGGCTTTCTTGTTCAGATGTGGAACGAGTGCATTTATTGATATATACTTGTTTTTCAATAATCTATTTGGTTTATTCCTTTTTTACTGTATTTATAAAAGCTTGAAATTTTTATTTGTAAATTTATCAAAATAGATACCACATGGATAATACTATTACTATTGTAACAGTTGTATACAATGATAAAAATAATATAGAAAAAACAATTAATTCAGTTTTAAATCAATCGTATAATTCCAAAGAATATATTGTTGTTGATGGAAAAAGTACCGATGGGACTCTTGAAATTGTGAAAAAATATGCTGACCAAATATCTGTAATAGTAAGTGAGCCAGATAGAGGTATATATGATGCAATGAATAAGGCTGTTGATTTAGCTCATAATGAATGGATTATTTTTATGAATTCAGGCGATGTGTTTGCTGATAATGATACGCTTAAGAATGTTTTCAATGAGCCTATTTCTAAAAATATTTCATTTATATATTCAGACTTTATAGTTAGTAATGATTCTTGGAAGAAGAAATTTATTGCGTCATATGAAAATGGAGTCTTATTGCATCAATCAGTTATTTATAAGAAACATCTACATGAATTATTGGGAAAGTATATAGTTACGAAAAAGTATATTGTATCAGACTATCTTTTTTTCTTGTTACAGGATGCATCTGAAGTATATAAAACCAATGTACTAATATCTGTAAATCAAGTTGCAGGTGTTTCTGCCGCAGATTGGTGTGGATATCAAAAGCTTTGTTTTGATTATATTTTTAGTCGCATTTCTATTTCTAAATTATTGCTTTTGCTGATTGATAGTGCTGTTAAGAATTTTGTAAAACGACTATTAAGATTACATTGATTTTATATACCATGAATAAACAATTACTCTTTGTTATAGTAATTTATAATTTAGATTTTCATCAGTCGTCAACATATCAAACGCTATTGTTACCCCATTCTGATATTCCGACTTATATAATTGATAATTCGCTATATTCACAAATAGTTCAAGATAGTAATGTTATTTTTTATAGCCATCATCCAGATAATCCAGGGGTAAGTTTCGCCTATAATGAAGCGGCTAAATATGCAAAAGAGAATGGTTATGAATGGATGTTATTATTAGATCAAGATACTCACTTTCCTAATGGAATATTACAAGAATATTTAGACTGTATTCGTTCACGCCCTGATATTCACTTAATTGCTCCACCAGTTAATGTTAGTAATGGGAGATATATGTCGCCTGTTAAATTGTGGTGGAAGATGGGCTTAATAAACAATAATGTCCCAAAGGGGCAAATTATTTCTCTGTATGATTATTCACCTATAAATAGTGGAATGTGTATTTCTGTGGATGCGTTTTTCAAATGTGGGGGATATAAAAATCAGGTTTTTCTTGATTACAGTGATTTTCAATTTATAGAGCGATTCCGACGCATATCTGACAAGGGGTATATACTCAAAACAGAAATTCACCAAGAATTCTCTACTCTGGTTGATGATAGAGATAAAATGTTGAGTAGATACCAATTGTTCTGCTTATCTCTTAAGCAATGTGATATGCCATCTTTTGTAGACCGCATGGGATATGCAATGGTTGTGTTGAAACGTGGAGTATCTTTAATCTTAAAAACGCATTCCTTTAGACCTGTTCTTATCTTTTTTAAATACTATATCAAATGACTAAAAGTCGTCTTGTTATATTTGATATTTGCGGTACTTTATTTTTTTCTAATACTTCGTTTGACTTTCTTGATTTGATTGTTCAAGCAAAATCTTATAGCCTGTTTCGTAAAGTGTCAAAAACTATTTTTGCAAGAATTATAAATAAGGTATCTGTTTTACTTTTGAAGAAGGACCTCATTAGAAGTATAGCAGTACTCTATATAAAGGGAATGAGCAAAGCTGAATTGCAGGAAAAAGCTGATATTTTTTATAATCAATATCTTTTACCGTTAAAAATTGACAATTCTTTTGATAAAATTGAATTCTATAGAAAGGATTCAAATACAACTATCATATTGGCATCGGCAACTTTTGATTTTATCGCAGATGTTGTTGCAAATAGATTAGAGATTCCAATCTACTTTGGAACAGAATTAGCCTATGACAACCAAGGTATTTTTAAGGGGAAAATATTAAAGGATAGATTGGGGCATAAATATCAAGCTCTTAATGATATGGGATTAAAATCCCCTTTTTATAAAGTGATAACAGACAATATCACAGATATGGATATTATAAACTGTTCAAAGACCGTAGATTTAATCATTTACCCATGGACTGAAAAAAAATGGTCAAAGAGAAAGAGTTCCATTAAGGCTGTTATAGAAGATGAAAGGAGATATAACTATTAATTCAAGGCAGGCAAAGTATGCACGTGCTTTTATACCCAATTATGTATTTTATATTCCATTTGCTTATTATGGGGTAGTAAGAATGGGTACATTAAGTAAATTCATAGGTTTTAGCATTTACTATATTCTACCTACATTATACTATTTCTTATATTGTTTTGGGTATAGTTTATGTGGCATTCTAATATATTTGGTTTCGCTTTTATTACTGTATAATTTATATGAGGTCGGGTATATACAGAATGATACGGAGACTGTTCAAAAAGAGAGGCAGCCTTCGTTAAGGCTATATGTTTATAATCTTAGATTTTATTATGAGCATAGATGTTCCATTTATCTTACAAGAATCTTTATCTCTATTATTCTTTCCTTTTTGTTAATTTACATTTCAAATGAAAATAAAGGCGCTTTTTTTTATATTGTTCTTTGCTTCATTGAGTTGGGTGTGTTTTTAATATATAATCTGATTCGCAGCAATTGGTCACTCGTAATATTTATCTTGTTACAAATTATTAAATATGTAATTTATGCTTTTTATTTCTATCCTGAAGTTAATTTTATAGTTATAGGTATGCTTATATTAGTTTATCCTGTTCCTAATATAATTGAACGATTTTCATATAAAAGATATAACTTATCCCTATTCATGAATTGGTTGCCGAATAAGAATTGTTTTACACTGTTTAGGGCCTTGTATTTCGGAATACTTTCTTTTAGCTTTATTCTTTTGAATATTAGGGGAATTTTGTCTTTTATGTGTTATGCTGTATTCCTTGTAATAGCGATTTTTCGCATTTCCTTACTTTTATTGGTGAGAAAATATAATTTTAAAAACTATTTGACATGATTGGGTATTCCCGATTTGTTGACATCTGTATGGTAAATAGATAGTGGACATATGTTGAAAAACTATCTGAAAGCAAATATTTCGAATTTGTTATATTATATGGTATGTTGTGTGATTATATAGTTAGCGTCCAATTTGGATGTATAGCCATGTAACAAAATTATATTAGAAAAATTTTATTATATAGTGGAAAGAATTTTTCCTGTATTATTCAGCTGCATTTATTTCCAGTTACTTTCATATTGTTTTTCTGGGAAATAAATAATCCGCTTTTTTAGATAATTAGTTTAAACAATAATGATAACAGTTTCTATTGTCACCTACAAGACGAATCTAGAAGAACTGTCCAAATGCTTGCAATCACTAACCTCTTCTCTTGTTTCCCAAATTTATATTGTCGATAATTCCAACGAGCGGTATATTGCAGATTTTTGTCAGCAATACCCCAATGTGGTATATATTGATAGTGAAAATGTGGGCTATGGAGCAGGGCATAACCAAGCATTGAGAGAGGTACTCAACTCAGGTGGAAAATATCATTTGATTCTTAATTCGGATGTCTATTTTGAACCTTCGGTTTTGGAATTTCTGGCAGCATATATGGATGCTCATGCGGATGTAGCACAGGTACAGCCCAATGTAGTATACCCTGATGGAGAGCAGCAATATACCTGTCGTCTTCTTCCCACACCTGCTAATCTGATTTTCCGACGTTTCCTGCCTAAAAGAATGGTAGAGAAAATGAATATACGTTATCAACTAAAATTCGATGACCATAAGAAAGAAATGAATGTACCCTATCATCAAGGTAGTTTTATGTTTTTTCGTCTGGAATGTTTCAAAAAAGTAGGATTGTTTGATGAAAGGTTCTTCATGTATCCTGAAGATATTGATATAACTAGGAGAATGCACAAATGGTATCGAACTATGTTTGTTCCTAGTGTGACCATTGTACATGCTCATCGGGCAGCATCTTATAAAAGTAAGAAAATGTTGAAGATTCATATGGTTAATATGATTAAGTATTTCAATAAGTGGGGATGGATAGTTGATAAAGAACGTTCTGCTTGGAACAGAAAGTTATTGGAAGAATTAGGATATAAAAAATAATATTTTCTATAATGAATTACTTTATTACAGGTGGTACCGGTTTCATTGGTACCCACCTCTCCAGTCTTTTGCACGAAGTGCATCCCGAAACAAGAATTTACAACTTGGATATTGTAGAGCCGGGTACTCCATTACCGACAGTAAAAAATTATAAACCGGCTTTAGGAAACGGGGAGGAACATGCAGCCACATTCATCTATTGTGATGTACGCCAGCCGATAGAGTTGGAAAAAGTAAATATCACTCCCGATGATGTGATCTTTAACTTCGCCGCCGTTCATCGCACTCCCGGTCATCCCGATCCTGCATATTTTGAAACAAATATCCGTGGTGCGGAGAACGTCTGTGCCTTTGCCGAACGGCATGGCATCCGGAAAATAGTTTTCACCAGTTCCATAGCCCCTTACGGTGCTGCCGAGGAACTGAAGGAGGAAACCACGCTGCCTATGCCCAACACCCCATACGGCATATCCAAGCTGGTTGCGGAAAAGATTCATCAGACCTGGCAGGCAGGAGGTGAAGGCCGCCAGCTTACCATTGTCCGTCCCGGTGTGGTGTTCGGACGGGGAGAGAACGGAAACTTTACGCGTCTGTATTGGGGCATTCGGGGGCATAAATTTATGTACCCGGGACGCAAGGATACCATCAAGGCCTGTATCTATGTGAAGGAACTGGTGCGGTTCATGCTTTACAGATTGGAACATCACGACAGTGGGGTGGAACTGTATAATTGTTGCTACGAGCCCGCCTATACGATAGAGCACATCGTAGAATCCATGAAAAGAGTGACAAATATGAAGGTAAAAGTTCCTTTCATGCCGGGATGGCTGATCATGACTGCTGCTGGTATAGCCGGAGCGCTAGGCTCTCCGATGGGCATCTGTCCGGCACGGGTGAGAAAGCTGCAGATCTCTACGAATATCTGCGGAAAAAAACTGTCCGCTTCGGGCTACCGTTTCCGCTACACCTTTGAAGAGGCGCTGGCAGACTGGTACAAGGATAATGGTAACCTGTATCTGCAATGAGGAGGCTGATACTTTTTCTTTTGTTCTTTGTAATGATCGGTGCGGTACACGCCCAGTTCACCTACGGGACTACAGGACTGTTGAATATGCCTACTGCCGATATGCAGCGTGACAAGACGTTCATGTTTGGCGGTGGCTTTCTGGAGAAACATGCCACTCCCGCCCGTTGGACCTACAATACTTTCAATTATTATTTTGACATCACTATTTTCCCCTGGCTGGAAGTATCCTATATTTGTACATTGCACAAGGCTATGGAGGTTGATCCTGCATACGGTCCGGGTTTTTGGGTTCCTTCCACGTATGGGAAGTTTGTTAACCAGGACCGTAACTTTGCGGTACGTTTACGGCTGTGGAAGGAAGGATGGTGGAAACCGTGGACTCCGCAAATTGTACTGGGTGCGAATGACGCTCTTAATAATTCATGGACGGAGGGTAGCAAGATTGAGATGAGTTCGGCTACGGCAAATGGTTTTTACAGTCGCTATTATCTGGTTGTTACCAAGCATCTTTCTATGAAGGAGGTGGGAGAGTGGGGCTTGCATCTGGCATATGTTTATAACAGGCGGAAGGATTACCCGTTAAATGGTCCCGCCATCGGTGCTAATTTCCGTTTTTCTCTGCCTCAAACTTCTTTTATCAACAAAGCGGTAAATAACTTGAATCTGATGGCAGAATACGATAGTAAATCGATAAATTGCGGCTTTGAGTACAGCTTCTGGAAAGACTACATCAACGCCGTAGTAGAACTGAACCGTTGCAAGTACTTTTCCGGTGGCTTAGTTTTCAAAATCCATTTAAAATAATAAAAAGCGCTCATTCATAGGAATTTCCAGATAGAATTCGTTTCTTTGCGGTCAGAAACCATAAAATCATCTTTATTATATCATCCCGTTTTGTAAACCCTTTTTCCTGATGAATTTCAAGGAGGATGGTCTGGAAAGCAAGTTCCGTACCGACACGGTGGTTTCCGACCGGGACAGCGGTCGTGTGGTGAACCGGAATTTCCGTCAGATTTATCTCCAGTTTCCTTATTTTACGAAGGAACTGGACGAATGTTCTACTTTATCCGATAAACTAATGTATGCACTGAAGAATATGAACAACTGGAACAGAATGCCCGATGCGCTGAAAGAACAGGTTTTCAGCCATCTTGACCGCCTTGCCGCCAAGGCTCACCTGTCTGAGGGTGACCGTATCGCTTATGATAAGGCGGTGGACCGTTATAACGTGAGCCGTATTGTGGAAAATGATATCCGTGAACAGGCTGTCGCGGAAGGAAAAGCGATAGGAAAAGCGGAAGGAAAAGCGGAAGGAGAGGCGGAAGGACGTTTGAAGGAGCGTTTGGAAATCGCCCGTAAACTGAAAGAGAACGGTTTTTCCATAGCGGATATTGTCCGGGTTGCCGGACTTTCAGCGGAAGAAATTGATAAGCTGTAACGGTGTGCACGATTGATTGTACTGCTAGGTGATTTGCTTCTGTTTTGTAGAAAGATGAATGGTGGGTAGGGTAAATTAGAATGATGTCAATGTCGGTTCTCTATAGGGCTATCGTATACGATTAGTATGGTAGTCTGTAGATTGAGTAAATTCATTATTGTAAAACCTTTCTACAAAGAAAAACAAATCATACGTAAGGGCATTCTCCATGCAGTTTCCCCCAAAGAAGAAACTGCATGGTGATTGCCACTTTCTTTATTATTTCTCCAAGTACCCGAATACCCCCTCCGCATCGAAACACGGACAAGCCTTCGGGATACTTCCCGGCATATCCCTGTGTCCCCTTATCCGGACACCGGGAAAGATTTTCACCATCCGCATCAGCAACAAAATAAATTGTTCCGTCTGTTCCGGTGTCCGGGTATCTGCCGGATGTCCGTCCGCATCCAGTCCGCCCTCATAGCAGATGCCTATGCTGCAACGGTTCCAGGGGCGGCAGTGCGCACCCACTTCCAGAAGCTTGCGGTGCTGGGTCACACTTCCGTCACGACGGATATAAAAATGATACCCCACCGTGCGGAAACCTCGCGTCTTGTGGTCACGGAGCAGTTGCTCGGCGGTGTAATCCCGGGTGGAGCGTGTGGCGCTGCAATGAATGACGATATATTTCACGGAAGCGGAGGATGCCATCATCGGGCCGTCCTCTTGAGTGAGGAGAGCACGTTCGTTCGGGATCTCTTCCTCACCGATTATCATAGGGAAAGTTTCTTGAATCATGGTTGAATTGAAATAGGGAATTAAAAATTAAAAAGTGTCATGCGATGGGCCAGGGGGCTTTTTAAAAGAGAGTGGTGCAACTGGTTACGCCCAAGGCGGTGAGCGCTGCTATGGCAGCTTGGATAATGGCGTGCAGAATTTGCTTCCAGGTGATTTTCTTTGAATTGTTCATAGGGATATTTGTTTTAAAGGATTTGTTTTTTTCTGTCATTCCGGACAAAGACGAGGAATCTGTGGGCATAAAAACGATTGCATTCAGATTCTTCACTTTGTTCAGAACAACAGTTTCATTTCAGAAATACAGATCTTTACAGAAATACAGGTCTACTTCAGAGTAACCGTTTCATTTCAGAAAGGCAGATCTTTACAGAAACACAGGTTTATTTCAGAGTAACCGTTTCATTTCAGAAAGGCAGATCTTTACAGAAACACAGGTTTATTTCAGAGTAACCGTTTCATTTCAGAAATACAGATCTTTATAGAAACACAGGTCTACTTCAGAACAACCGTTTCATTTCAGAAAGGCAAAATACTATCAGACTTCAGAAGCCCGGAAAGTTCAGGCGTTTTCTTCCGTCTTGTCATCTGGTCCGGAAGCCTCTCCCGTCAGGTCCACGGTGTTTTTCCCCGCTTTCAGGGCTTTAACCACCAGCTTGGCAGCCTTTCGGGTAGGGACCAGGTTGAATACGCTGTCTTTCAGCAAGCTGAGGAAACGGGTCCCGGCTTTCCAGCGCACGTTCAGGTCTTCCACATGGATGGCGGGATTGTATGTCTCCAGTGATTCGGCTCCCATGCTGTTGATATGAATGGAGAAAGTGCCCAGATCGCCCATCTGGATGCGTTGTCCTGCCAGAAGCTGCTCCCGCATGCAGTCCACCGCTTGGATCAGGACCGCCTGGATGTCGGCACGGTTGTATTTGGAGCCGTGAGTCGAGATATGCTCGGCAAACTTGTCCAGTGTCATGATTTCTGAGTACTGGGCGTTGGCGTAAGCCTTCTTGGGAGCGTCCTGGTCACTGGGATTGGCACGGAGTGAGATACTGTAGTTGATCATCGTTTTTGTTTTTAAAGGGTTATTATTATCGGAAAAGTGTCAGGTAGGAGCAAGGCGCACACTGCTGCGGCGTTCGGTGAAACTTGGTACAAGATCCGCGGAATCTTGTACCAGGATTTTTGTAATCTTGTGCCGGGGTGCGGTTGGTTCCCTCTGACACTGCAAAGATAACTTCACGTCCGTGCGGCGTGACCCCTTCCGACCCCTTTTGACCCTTTGGGGAAACTGTCCGGGAACTCGGCCAGCACTTGCGTCATGTGGTGACTTCAGGGGGGCACGCTTCCCTCTTTATTCTTTCCGCGTAATCCACGCTCAAAGAGAGAGGAAGAGTTCTCGGACAGTCTGTGGCAGATTCCAGGGGGAATCACGGTTCTCCCAGGTGGAGGTAGACGAGTTGCAACTGGCGGCAGGTGAAGGATTTCTGACAGGGATGGTATCCGGTGGCTTCCAGGGCGTGGAGCAACGGTGCGCACCGGGCGATCCAGCGCATCAGATGACGCACGGCTACTTTCGGCGTACTGTCCGGAAAATAGAGAAGGGCTGTTTCGGTCTTATTCATGAATGGTTTCTTGTTTAACGTGAGTTTGATAGATGATGATAATGAACCAACGGCCAATCACCTACGGTATAGAGTGCGGCCCGGTTGGCACATTGGCGCATTGGTAAATTGCACATAGCAGCAAATCAATAAATCGGTACATTGACACATGGGCAAATTATTCAAATCCCCTTTCGGCATAAAGCGTGCCCGATTGTTTTTATACTAACCGGCATGGAGTGTCGTATATAAAGTTTATCCGGAGTTTTCCGAACAATCCCAATGAACTGCCACAAACGATTTTTGCTATCCGGGAACAACGGCCGCACGGAGCAGCGACGGGGACACGGGGACAGTGGGGACAGCCCCTTTTTTCCTCACACACACATGCGTGTACATATAGAGAGCCGGGTCAGTTCTTGTGATACGTTCCCTTGCCGTCCACACTCACCAGCGCTCCTTGTTTGGTGAGCCGTTTGAGCCAGGTCAGCGCGGTGGATTCAGGTATCCTCCTGTCGTGCGCTTTTTCCAGCAACAGCCGGCGGGTAAACTCGTCCTCCATCTCGGCAAAGAGCATATCCTTGTCCGCCGTGCTCCGGCGCTTGATAATGGAGGAGGACAGAAACGAAAGAACATGGGTGGCGTGCAGATAAAGCGGCTCCACCAAGGCAAGCACGGCATGGAAATCATCGTCTGTAATCACCAGGTTCCAGCGCGGGATGATACGGTCCTTCAGATTATCGGAAGAAATATGCGCGTCAGGTTTCACCAGAGAAGGGTCTTCCAGGCTTCGCAGGATGGCGACTATCGACATCATGCGGCACGCATTGACGGCAAGACGGATGACGGAACTGCTCATCTCGTCCCCGTTGATCTTGCCGGAACGATGGAACAGCTTGTCGAACAGGAAGTTGAACTGTTTATGCTGGGCATGAGTCAGCTTCAGGGTAAACAATCCCCGAAGCGTCAGCTCGTCCAGCGTGTTTTTCCATTCGTTGCCCATCAGGCGGAATTCCTCGTCCACATCCACCTCATCCTCGCCGAACTGGTCCGCCCACTGGGTGACGCGTGGCATATAATAAAAGTTCTGGCGGGAGAACAGGCCGTTCTCCGCCGTGGGGATCAGGGGCTTTACCTGTGCGGGCGTACCCGAGAGCAGCACGGAGAGATAGCTTCTGCTCACCTCCTGATATTCGCGGTCAGTACGCCGGTTGTAGGACAGGCGGTCGTGGTCGAACGCCTTGCGCAGCGTGTCGCTCCAGTTTCCGTATTCGGTCCCTATGGCGGTGGATACGGTGTCCGCCTCACTTTCGCAGATGATGCCCGTTCCGTTGGAATCCATGATATTTTGCAGGATGCCTGTTCCGGTGTTGTTTCCCGATATGAGGAACATCCGGTTGAGAGGCAATACGGGAGCTTCCTGATTTTTCCGTTCCTTGCCCAGAGAGTCGTAGGCAGCCTTTTCCCGGCGGTAAGTTTTCATCGCCTCTTTCACCTCGCTGCGTATCTTGTCGTGTATGGGTTCGATGAGGAGCCGTACCCATGTCAACGCGCTTTTTCCCGAGGCGGACGGGGCCACGATGAAAGTCTGCATACAGGGGGCCTGCCACTTCCGGCCGTACTGGCACCGCACTATGTGGGAGAGGGAGGCACCCAGTACGGTAAACGCTCCCAGGAGCAATATATCACGCTGTTCGGGATTTTTACCGAAGGAGATGATTCTCTCCAGCAGTTCCGGCCACACATAGTTCTGTGGAAAGGTAGGCAGGGGGGAATAAGGATCGGAGCCTTCGGTGAGCTGTTCCTCCTCGTCGGTATCATCGGAAATGTTATTTTCCACCTTATTATATCGCGCGCACGTGTGTGGAAAATCCGGGGCTGTCCCTGCTGTCCCCATTGTCCCTGCCTTGTGAGAGCCGGTGCTGCCGGAAATCTTCACTCCGCATTGCCCGGCCAGATGGAACACGGTTCCCAGATGTATATCTTCTTTATCGGCATGAAGCGCGTTCGAGAACAGTGCTTGTGCATTTTTTTCGTCGTATTTGGAGGAAAGGGAGCAGAGGGAGAGGAAATCATTGCGTCCCGCTTCCCCGCAATCGTTTGCGATGGCGAAAGCCAGTTGTACATATTCAATGTAGGTGGGAGCGATATCCGCGCCTGCCATGCGGACAGCTTCGGTCAGCTGCCGCAAGTTTTCTAAAGGATTGTTCATGTTCATGATATTTGTTGTTTTTTGAGTGCCTGTTTAAATTTTGTCCGGCATTCTTTTGAGTATGCTTTTCTATTCTTCTTAAATTTCCCGGCGTATCAATGCTTCCTCGTCATACGAGAGGAAACAGGCCCGTACCAGGTCCTTGCCGGAACGGTCCACGCCTTTGCCGGAGCGGTTCGTTTTCTTATCTTCCCCGTCCGGGTGGCTGCTGTGGAAATCATAGATCGCTTGTACATAGTTCATCGCCCAGTGGATGTTTTCGGAAGTATTCTGTCTGGTGTCGGGTATGCGTGCCAGGTCGTAGGGGATGAACGCTTTTACTCCGTATCCGCTGGGGCTGGTGAATGCCAGTACAGGGTGCAGGAGGCGGTCGTCGAACAATTGTCTTTTCAGCTTTTCCGCTTCCCCACGGGAATCAAGATGGTCTATGTCCACTACAATCAAGCCCGACGGTCCGGTCAGGCTGTCGCTTTTGCGGTAGGAAAAGACGCCGCAGGGAGTAACGTAGGGCAGTGTCTGCTGCTTGAGCATACGATAGATTTTTTCATCCCCGTTTTCCGCTGCCCGGCGCACGGTCTCGGTCAGTGTTTTCAGGCGTTCGCTGGATGTGATAAGTTTGTACACTTCCTGTAAGGTTATTTCCTTGTAGGGCGTTAAGGTGGGCGGCTGGATGGTTCGTCCGGTGGCACTGTCCTTTACCGGTGATATCGGTGGCAGAAACAGTGACATTTTAAATTGGTTCATTCGTTTTTATTTATTAAATTTGCAAGCCCTGATATTTATGAATCAGGTTATTGATTTTCAATGTTACAAAGTTCGATATAATAACTGAGATACGTGTGTTTTTGTCCTGAACGGGGACATATAAATGATTATTCATATAAAAAATACGATTTAATCCGATGGAACATTTGAATCCTGTTGATCAGGCCCGGCAATTGGCTGCCGAGGTAGTGAAACGTTTGGGCCAGTTGAATCTGCACAGACGGGAGTTGGAGCGTAAGCTCCATGTGGCTAATGGCTTTTTTACCAGCCTGGAAGAAAAAAAATAACATGACGCTTCTTCTTTTTTTCGAGGTGAAGGCGGTTATAGAAGAACACTATGAGAGGCGTATCGAGTTTTACAGGTATGTCAATCCGCCGCTGTCACGGGAGGCGGAACGTGAACTGGGGGAGTGGAAGGGAAGAGTGAGGGAGATAATGGGGATGCTTTGAGTAAATTCTTTAATGAGAAATTTTTGTCTGAAGAAAAATAAATTGTATATTTGCGAAAACCTACTTGGAGGAAAAATATGAAAACGACATCTGAATACATTGCATTATTGCGTAAGTATATGGCTGAGAATGCTCATAAATATGGCATTGTGCGTATGGGTATTTTCGGGTCTGTGGCACGTGGCGAGCAGACTGAAAATAGTGATGTGGATGTGTGTGTGGAAGGTCAGCTGCATGGCTTTTTCGCTTTAGCGGGTATAAAGCAAGAGTTGGAAGAATTATTGGGCTGCAAAGTGGATATTGTACGCCTGCGAGATAGAATGGATTCATTTTTACGTGAAAGAATTCAGAGGGAGGGCATTTATGTATGACACGTTGATCGCTTTCCATATATTGGATTTGATACAGAAATCTCTGGAAAGAATAAGTTTTCGTTTTTCGGATATCTCCTGTCCGGATGATTTTCTATTGAGTGAAAGCGGTATGATGAAACTGGATAGTATCTGCATGAAACTGACTGCGATTGGAGAAAGCATTAAAAATCTGGATAAGGTGACAAACAAAGAATTATTGGCTCAATATCCGGAGATTCCATGGAGGTATGTGATGGGGGTACGTGATATAATAGTACATCATTATTTCGATGTAGATGCTGATGAGATTTATCGTATTTGCCTGGAAGACATACCACAATTGCAGCAAGCGATAAAACGAATGCTGGATGATCTGAAGACGGATAACCTAATAATGGGATAGCTTTTCTTTACCAATATCGTAAAATTCTTTTCTGAAGAAAAGAAGTCATATTTTGCGGTAAACGCAACAGGAAGTGGCGGAATTTGTTTATCTTCGTAGCGGTAATGTTAAAATGGAAAAAATGATGGAACAGCAGCAATTGAAGAAATGCCCGATAGGCATACAGACTTTTGAGGAAATAATCAACAAGGGTTACCTCTATATAGATAAGACGGAATATGTTTACCGGATGGCGCACGGCGCCTCCAAATATTGTTTCCTGAGCCGTCCCCGCCGGTTCGGCAAGTCATTGCTGACTTCTACGTTGCACAGTTACTTTGCCGGGAAGAAGGACCTTTTCAGGGGATTGGCCATTGAGAAGCTGGAAACCGAATGGACGGAATATCCGGTGCTGCACTTCGACATGAGTCTGGCGAAGCATGTGGACAAGGATACGTTGGAAAGCATGCTGAGCTTCCAGCTTAGCGGATATGAACAAATTTATGGCAAGCCTGAGGAGGCTGTGAAGCTGAACGACCGGATGACTTCACTCATCATGCGTGCCAACGAACAGACCGGCCGACAGGTGGTAGTCCTTATTGACGAGTATGACGCGCCTTTGCTGGATGTGATGCATGAGGAAACGGATCTTCCCGTTCTCCGTAACGTGATGCGCAATTTTTACAGCCCGTTGAAGGCGTGCGACCCTTATCTTCGCTTTGTGTTCCTGACCGGCATTACCAAATTCTCCCAACTCAGCATCTTCAGCGAGCTGAACAATATCTTGAATATCAGTATGCTGAAGCCCTATGCCGCCATTTGTGGCATCACTCAGGAAGAAATGCAGGAACAGATGACAGCTTATATAGAACGGCTTGCCGTTTCGCAGGAAATGAGCAAAGAGGAAACGTTGCAGAAGTTGAAGGAGAAATATGACGGTTATCATTTTACCTGGCCTTCGCCCGATATCTATAATCCGTTCAGCCTGCTGAATGCCTTTGCCAATGACGAGTTGAACAATTACTGGTTTGGCAGCGGCACGCCCACTTATCTGATAGAGATGCTACGCAAGTTCCACGTCCTTCCCTCCCAGTTAGGGGGAAGTATGCAGGCTATGGCTGCTGATTTCGATGCGCCTACGGAGAAAATGGAGGGCATTGTTCCTCTGCTCTATCAGAGCGGTTACTTTACGATAAAGGATTACAACAAGCTGGCCGAACTGTATACGCTGGACATTCCGAACGGTGAGATACGGATCGGGCTGATGCGCAGCTTGCTGCCTGGCTATCTGGCCCATAACACGCTGAAAGGCAATACGACCATCGCCCGTATGTATCTTGCGATAGCCGGGGGGGATATGGACGGGGCCTTGCGTCTTCTTCAGGAATTCCTTTCTACTGTTCCGTATTGTGATAACACGAATTATGAGGGACATTACCAGCAATTGTTCTACATCATCTTCTCCCTGTTCGGGATGTATGTCGATGTGGAGGTGCGTACCCTCAAGGGGCGTGTGGATGTGGTGATGCGTGTTGCCGGTAAGCTGTATGTCATTGAATTGAAGCTGGGTAGGTCTGCGGAAGCGGCCATGGCCCAGATCAATCTGAAGCAGTATCCCGAACGCTTTTCCCTCAGCGGATTGCAAGTGGTGAAGGTGGGGATCAATTTTGATGTGGAGAAACACACCCTGGGGGATTGGGTCATAGAAGAATAGGCCGTATATGATGTAAGAACTCTTTCATTGCAGGGACGGTAAAAGCGAAAAATAATGGAACAGGAACTTTTCGATAGGATATCAATTAAGATGCTGAATATTTGTTTGTTTGAAGAAAAATTTCGTTCTTTGTATTAAGCTTGATTGCAGTTAACAACAAATTCAATCTAAAGATAAGGAGTATGAAGCGTCCTGAAATCGTGAAATCTATACAAAATGCCTTACATAAGGTTGCTCCTGGTATAAAGGTGATACTTTATGGAAGTGAGGCGCGGGGTGATGCGCGTAGTGATAGTGATATAGACCTGTTGCTGTTGATAGATAAGGATGTGGTTACTTTGGAGGACAAGATGCTTTTAACTGCTCCTTTATATGACATTGAGTTAGAAACCGGTGTTCAAATCAATCCGTTTATAGAGTCGATGAAAGAATGGGGAAAACGTTTCACTCCGTTTTATGAGAATATAATGAAGGAGGGGATATTGTTATGACTCCGGAACAGCGGTTTGATATTGTTTTATATAGGCTGAATTCAGCCAAATCATTGTTAGATGAAATAAAAGATCATATAGAGCGTGGTTATTACAATACGGCAATGAATAGGATGTATTATGCCTGTTTTTATGCTGTGAGTGGATTGTTGTTGCAGTCGGAGATAGACGGAGTCAAGAGTCATGAAGGTGTACGTCAAAAATTCAGCCAGCATTTTATTCTTACAGGTAAATTCCCTAAAGAATGGGGACGCTTTTATTCTATTTTGTTCAATAATCGTTCAGCTGCCGATTATGAAGACTTTAAGAACTTTGATTTAGCAGCAACTCAGGAAATGTATCCTAAAGTCTGTGCTTTTATAGGACTTATTGATAATTGGGTTTTCGATAAAAATTAATCCGTAAAGAATAAGATATTTACTATAGGCTGCATGCAATGATGCATGTGGCCTTCCCTCTTTTTTGTTGCCGGTAGCGATCGGCATCCGCATAATGTATTGCATGAACGACACTCTTCGCGACTACCAGCAGGAGATGAAGCTCCGCCTTTTCAAGGAGTGGGAGCTTCACCGAAGTGTGATGGTACAGATGCCCACCGGTACGGGCAAGACGCATCTGCTGGCCGCCATAGTAAGGGAATTCCTGCGTGATTCCAGCAGCCGGGTATGGATCGTGGCGCACCGCCGGGAGCTGGTGGAGCAGATAGAGGAAACCGTGTCCCGGCACGGGATGAGCAAAGAGGACGGAAGGGTGAGGGTGATGTCCATCCAGTGGCTGTCACGAAACCGGAAGCACATGGATGAAGAGCCGGACCTGATCGTTATCGACGAGGCGCATCACGCCCTGGCGGAAACCTACCGGATACTTTGGGAGAACTATCCGGAGGAAAGGAAATTGGGTATGACCGCCACTCCCTGCCGGCTGAACGGCAAGGGATTCACGGACTTGTTCGACAGCCTGATCACTTCGTGGACTGTCGCGGAATTCATCGGAAAGGGTTGGTTGTCATCCTTTGACTATGTGTCCATCCGTGCGAACAGCAGGGAACAGCGGTTGATAGACTCGCTGAAGAAACGGGGTGCGGACGGGGACTACCAGGTAAAGGAGATGAACGAGGTGCTGAACCGGGAGACAAGTATCGGCCGGCTGTATGAGAGCGTGGAACGATATGCCCGCGGAAAGAAAGGAATCGTATATGCTGTCAGCATCGCCCATGCCCGCCGGATAGCGGCTTGTTATAGCGCACACGGACTGGAGGCTGTGGCTATCGACAGCAGGACTCCGGCTTCGGAACGCCGGGAACTGGTGGAGGATTTCAGACGGGGGAAGGTGAAAGTGCTGGTCAATGTGGATATCTTTTCCGAAGGCTTCGACTGTCCCGATGTGGAGTTCGTGCAGCTGGCACGTCCCACGCTTTCCCTGGCGAAATACCTGCAACAGGTGGGGCGTGGGCTGAGGAGGTCGGCAGACAAGGCGTCCTGTATGCTGATAGACAATGTGGGTCTGTACCGCATCTTCGGTCTGCCCGCCCGGAACCATGACTGGGTGGCGATGTTCGAGGGACGGATGATTGGCAACGCGCTGTCCCGGGCACGGGTGGAAACAGGCAGGCTGTCCGTATCCGGTCCGCTGCCGGAGGAGGAAAGGCAGCGGGAGGATGAACTGGAGGTGGTGATAACGCACGACCGGCTGATGGACTTCCTTACAAGCCGGAAAGATTCCGCAACGGAAACAGGCGGACAGCCCGTTTTGAAAAGTTATTATGACAGACAAAGCGGGCTTTGGGGATTGAGGCGCGGGGAGAGGATGACGGTAAGGCCCCGGTATCCGGAAGTGTTTGATATCTGTGGAGACCGGGCGGCAGTGAGATTCGGGAATAACCGGGCAGGTGTGGTGAATGAGACCGGACAGCCCGGAATACAGCTGGACCGCTGCCGGAAAATGAAGTTCATGAAGGGGGATCTGCTTGCCGTGACAGACTGTACGGGCAATGAATCTTACATCGACCTGAAGGTAAACAGAACCTATCGGGAGAAACCCGTGGTGTTGTCATTCGGCTGTATGGAATTGCCATACGGCGGTGTGGAGTTGCTGAAGGTGGGAGCGTTCTTTTTCAGCCGTACCGGAAAACCGTATGTCTCCATGCGAGGGGTGGATCAGAACGGCATCTACTTTTATGACTTTTATTTGAAGATACCGGATTACCGTGTTCCGAAGGACTGCCAACTGGTGGATCCTGTCTGGACTACCTTGTTTGATGTTTTCGCCTGTGTGCTGGCAGGGGATGAGGAGGAAGTGTATTGGTGCTGTGGCCGTCTGGCGGACCGGAGCATCGTGGTGATGGACGGGAACGGGAATTATTATCATGTGGAGAAAGGGAAGGAAAAGCGGTATATAGCCTGTAACGCTCCCCGGCCGGGCGAGGAAGATTTCCATACGGTGATGGAACGTCTGAAGGAAGAAGCCGGGCGGCGTGCCGGGATAGCTCAACGGAAACAATTGCAGGAAGAGGAACAGAAAAGGCTGAAAAGGTTGGAAGAGATCAGGGATGCATTGCCTTTCCGGATGGGGATGAAATGGGGCTTGAAACTGGGGGAACGTATCATTGTACCTCCCAAATACAGGAAGATTCTGCCTCCTGTGGGCTATTATTGCGCTTACGAGGAAAACGCCTGCCAATGGGGAATAATGGCTCTGGACGGAAAAGTGGTGGTGGAGGCCAGATACCAGAAGGTGGATATAGAATGCAACGGTACGGTGCATCTGACGGTGATTCCGGGTAAGGTGAAGACCATAAAACTCTGAGCGTTTGCCGGAACGGAATGCAAATGGCGCAAATGACACAAATAGGAACGGGTATAAATTTGTGTCATTTGCGTCATTTGCGTTCTAAGTAGTCACCACTAGGTAAACGCTATGCCTTAAGCGACCGGTTAATGCTGTCAATATAATCCAGAATCTCCTGTCTGCCTGTTTTCTTTTCAGAGGAGGATACGAAATGAGGAGGGAGTTCTTCCCACTGTTCTGTCAGTTTTTTCAGATATTTGTTTACATTATCCTTAACCTTGCCATTGGTCAGCTTGTCGGCTTTGGTGAAGATGATAGAGAAGGGTACTCCATTTTCTCCCAGCCATTCCATAAATTCCAAGTCTATTTTCTGAGGCTCCAGACGGCAGTCTATCAATACAAACAGATTGGTCATTTGCTCGCGTTCCAGGATATAATCCTCGATAATCTGCTGTATCTTTTCTACCTGTTTCTTGCCCCGGGAGGCATATCCGTATCCCGGTAAATCCACCAGATACCATTCTTTATTGATCAGAAAGTGATTGATCAGCAAAGTCTTCCCCGGAGTGGAGGAAGTCATAGCCAGTTTGGGACGTTTGGCCAACATGTTTATCAGACTCGATTTACCTACATTTGAACGGCCGATAAATGCATATTCGGGCAGGTTGTCCTGCGGGCATTTCTCTACTTTTGTGTTACTTACTACAAATTCTGCACTGAGTATTTCCATAATTCTTTGTTTTTATACTTAAACAAGTCAGCCCCATAAAAGTCAGGAAGCCGTTAAACATTAACATTTCATAGCCAAACTGATAGCCGGTGGAGGTGAACACCAGCCGGTCTATGGCATAACATAATAGCGGCGAGGCGATGGCTATGTAAGGAACAAAACGGTCGCGCGGCCGCATTGGGGTGAACAGCCCGAATGCAAACAGCCCCAACAACGGGCCGTAAGTGTACGAGGCGATGGTATAGATGGCGTCGATGACACTCTTGTTGTTTACTGCCTTGAACAGCAGGATGAATCCGATAAAGAGGACTGATATGCAGAAGTGCACGAGCTTCCTCCGTCTTTCCGCTTCCTTGCCGGACAAATGGCTTATGCCCGCTATGTCTATACAGAAGCTGGTGGTGAGGGCGGTCAATGCCGAATCGGCGCTGGAAAAGGCGGCTGCAATGATGCCGATGGTAAAGAATATCAGTACGGCGAATCCCAGATGGCCTTCCGCCGCAAACAAGGGCAGTATCTCATCCCCGGCTGCCGGCAGGGGGATGTTCAGTTGCGAGGCGAACAATAACAGCAGGATTCCGAGTGACAGGAACAGGAAATTGACCGGAACGAATGAGATGCCGTAGCAATACATGTTCTTTTGGGCTTCACGCAGGTTCTTGCACGACAGGTTCTTCTGCATCATATCCTGATCCAGCCCTGTCATGACAATCGTGATGAAGATGCCGCTGAAAAACTGCTTGAAGAAGTTCTGTTTGCTGTGCCAGTCGTCAAAAACAAAGATACGGCTGTGCTCATTTTCCCGGATGGCATGTACCAGTCCCGGAAAATCCAGATCCAGCTGGCCGGAAACCTCATAAAGTATTAATCCCAGCGCCAGCAGCAGGCAGAGTGTCTGCAAGCTGTCCGTCCACACAATCGTGCGTATGCCGCTGCGGCGGGTGTACAGCCAGATCAGTAAGACAATCCCTATCACCGTGGCGGCGAAAGGAATATGAAAGGCGTCGAATACATAATGCTGGAGGATAAGGCATACCAGATAAAGGCGCGCTGCGGCTCCGATGATCTTGGACAGAAGGAAAAAGGAGGCTCCCGTCTTATAAGCGTGCCTTCCGATCCGGTCTCCCAGATACGTGTAGATGGAGGTCAGGTTCAACCTGTAATAAAGCGGCAGCAGAACGTGGGCGATGATGAGATAGCCTATGAAGAAACCGAAACAGGTCTGCATATAGGTCATGTCGATGCCGCGTACCATACCCGGAACGGAAACGAAGGTAACTCCCGAAAGGGAGGCTCCGATCATTCCGAAAGAAACAATATACCAGGGAGAACGGCGGTTGCCGCGGAAGAACGCGTCATTATCGGAATGACGGCCGGTAAGGCGGGCTACAAGCAGCAGTATTCCGAAATAGAGCAGTATGGTCAGCAGAATATAAATTCCGTTCATGTTATTTTTTTGAGTGCAAATGTACTCAAAATCGTTGAAATTGCGTAAGTTTGCATCCATTATAATACAAAATAACTGATGAACCAACAATATCCGTCCATGCTGCTGGAAAAAGCGGTAGGAGAGTTTGCCAAGTTGCCGGGTGTGGGACGCAAGACCGCCATGCGGCTGGTATTGCATCTGCTCAGACAGGATACGGCTGTGGTAGAGGCGTTTGGTAATGCGATGATTACCTTGAAACATGAAGTGAAATATTGTAAAGTGTGCCATAATATATCGGACACGGAAACTTGCCGTATCTGTTCCAATCCGGCACGGGACGCTTCCACGATCTGTGTGGTGGAGAGTATCCGTGATGTGATGGCGGTGGAAGCCACGCAGCAGTACAGGGGGCTGTACCATGTCCTGGGGGGAGTCATCTCGCCCATGGATGGCATAGGCCCTTCCGATCTGCAGATAGAAAGTCTGGTGGAACGGGTGAAAGGCGGTGAGGTGAAGGAAGTGATCCTTGCCTTGAGCTCGACGATGGAGGGGGACACGACGAATTTCTATATCTCGCGCAAGCTGGACGGCATGGACGTGAAGCTGAGTGTGATAGCGCGTGGTATCTCTATCGGGGATGAGCTGGAATATACGGATGAAGTGACGTTGGGACGTTCCATCATAAATCGTACTTTGTTTACGGGAACGGCATAAACTGGGAAAAACAGAAAGAGATGGAAAAGAAGATAAGACAATTGCTGCGATACTTGCAGATAGAATATGTGGCGGTATGGGTGTTGCCTTTGCTCCTGGTGGCTCTTTATGAAACAGGGGTGATGACCGAGGGGGCTTACGCGGGCGATGTCCGTATGGATTATGTCTTGCAGACGGTAGGGATTTTATTGGCGGTGGGGCTGATTCCTTTATCGCTCCGGCTGTTCAGCCTTTCCTTGGTGAAGAATGTGAAGCAGCGTTCATTGCCGGAAGCCTTGAAAAGTTATCGCCGCTGGAGTGAGATAAGGACGGGGATGCTGGTGGTTCCCGTATTGGTGAACTTGTCATTTTATTATCTGACTCTGAACAACACGGGCGTATTGTGTGCCATGATGGCGCTGATCGCTTCCCTGTTCTGTGTCCCTACCCGCAAGCGGATGCTGGATGAGCTGGATTTGGTAAAAGAGGAGAATGAGGAGCCTGCTTTATGATGAGTGACCGGCATTTTCAAGGGAACGGGATAAGGCTCCGTGCACCGGAGCCGGAAGACTTGGAAGTCATGTTCCGCTTTGAGAACGCTACGGATGTGTGGGAGATGAGCAATACCACAGGCCCGTATTCGCGTTTTCAGTTGAAGCAGTACATAGAGCAGACCCAGAATGATTTGTTTGCCGACCGCCAGTTGCGCCTGATGATAGAAAACGGGAACCGGCAGGTGGTGGGGATTGTGGATCTATGTTCTTTTGATCCTTTGCACAACCGGGCCGAGGTGGGGATTATGGTGGATAAATCCTGTCGCAGGCAGGGGATAGGGCGTAATGCCCTGGCTTTGCTGGAAGAACACTGTTTCCGTTATCTGGGAATTCATCAGTTGTTTGCCTATATCGCTGTGGAAAACCTTCCTTCCCGCAGACTCTTTGCGGCGTGCGGGTACAAAGAGAGTGCGGTATTGAAAGAGTGGGCGCATACGTTTGGCGGTGGCTATACGGATGTGCTGGTTGTCCAGAAGCTGAATCTCAGTTGAGGGAGGGGTATTGGGGATAGCGGGCCCAAATGGCGTATTTGCCTCCCATTTCGTTCAAACTGGTATGCCATAAGTCGCGGAAGTGCTGGTTGAGCAACGTTTCTTTCCCGGCTTTTCCTATAAGCCATGAGTTCTCTTTTATTTCTTTGGCAAGTTGTCCATGATCCCATCCCGCATAACCGGCAAAGAAACGGATCACTCCTTCAATGGGCTTCCCGTCCAGTATATATTGTTGCACGGCATTGAAATCACCATTCAGATAAAGCCCGTTTCCCAGAGGCAGTGCGCCTTCCAGATCTTTTAGCGTATGCAGGAAAAATATTGTCTCCCGGCTCACCGGCCCGCCTTTATACACCGGGACCCGCTGTGCGAATTCCAATTCGGGGATGAGGTCATTGAGCAGAATGTGGTAACGGAAATCTTTATTCATGATAATACCCATACTTCCCTCGTCATTATGCTCGATAAGAAGCACGACTGCTCTTGTAAAGTGGTAGTCGTTCATGAAAGGGGAGGATATAAGGATGCTTCCCTGTTGTGGAAGTACTTTATTTGATTCTACTTGAAAAACATGCATATCCATAGTTGCGTTTCCTTTTATTTACACGACTAATATACATATTATATTTAAAAAATACATGAAGTGCTCTCTTTTTTTTGTATTTTTATTTTTCTTGTATCTTAAATGGCTTATTATCAGAGTTGATGTAAAAAAGTTCAAGAAAATATTCGTAAAATGCTTGCAGATATCGAAATTTTGCGTACCTTTGCAACCGCAATCGAGAGAGATGCAGTATAAGAAAAATGAAATTTGGTGCGTTAGTTCAGTTGGTTAGAATACATGCCTGTCACGCATGGGGTCACGGGTTCGAGTCCCGTACGCACCGCTTCTCAAGAAAGCAAAATTAGGAAAAGCTCTGATTCCCAACGGAATTAGGGCTTTTTTATTTGTTTGAGGTGAAGCAGAATATAGCGTTTCTACGAAGTATGTCAGGTGCAAATTTAGGGTCTTTTTTTGAGGCCATATAAAAAGCCCCTGGTACACATCATACTTCATTAAAAATTAGTATTTTTACACCGTTGGAACAAGGCAAATTCCTTACAGAAAAACATAGAAGCTATGTAGATGCAAAATTGGGTGCTTTTTTCGGAGAAACGTTATAATTTACTGAATATCATAAGTATTTTCAAAATCCGTTAGTTCCGTATGTGTTGCGTTAAACATTGATTATCAATGATTTGAATAAAAACACCCACTTTTACATTAAAGGATGTAAAAGTGGGTGTTTTTATTCAAATCATATCAGACTCTTTAATAGAAGGATTGAATATGATAGGTAGGGTATATCTTACTCTTTCTGCTTTCCCGTTCTGCCTGCCCGGCTTCCATTGGGGCATCAGGCTGACTATCCGCAAGGCTTCTTTATCCAGTTCCGGATTTATGCTCCTCAATATAATAGGTTTGGAAATATTACCTCTTTCATCAATGATGAATTGTACAATAACACGTTTGGGGGAATTTGCTTTGTCATGTTGCAAATTGTTTTGTATAAAATCTAATAAAGCCGACATGCCTCCAGGATATTCCGGCATTTCTTCCACTACTTCATAAGCAATATCCATGTCCGTTTCTTCTTCCACTTCAGACAATGGCTTTGAGGAAGGCTCCTTATTCAAAATATCCTGTTCTTCTGTACCGTTTCCAATCCGGAATTCTGCGGTAAAATACCAGTTGTGACAGTTATTCCCGATGTCTATCTTTTTCACTACACGATATACGCCAGGCGTAATGGCATTGAGTGACGGATAAAGGCTGATAGGGAAGGGGTAGATTTTATTGGATGGTACCCAATGTAGTTCGAGTGTCCAAACCGTTGCTCCAGGAAGAGACAACCATTTTTCACCCTCCTTCCGAAGTACTAAGTACGAAGACCCCATTGAAATTCTCCGCCCACTCCGGTTCACGATTCTTACCGATACAGACTCTGTATTTACCGGATACATCGCTTTCTCCGTGTACATCCTAATACCGAAAGTATCCATATGCATAGGTTCGTTAAAATAGGTCGGCACGTCCGTTTTTCCATCATTTATTATTATGGCGGAATAGTTCAGCACTTTTTGCCTGAACTCATCCCTCAACTCCGCAGAATTAACCATCCAATCCATATACAAGGTATCGTTCTCACTAAATCCCCAAGAGTTCAGATTCACCATAACTCGTGCTTTCGCATGATTCGCATGATATTGCATTATTTTATCAAGCAATTTTTGATGTTGTTCTGATGAGATAAGTTCAAACTCTGCATAAGCTATTTTTGTATCTCTGTTAAATGCTTTGTAAATACGATATTTACCTGCACGATTAGGAACTTCAGAAGTATAGAGCTTGATAGTCTGTTCATTCGAGGGGTGTTCAGGCTGCAATATCCAACCTACATCTTCAATAACGGGGTCGGTCGGCAATGTTTCCCATTGTTGCTTGTTATCATTGTAGTAAGCAAGGCTGTAGCCGTTGCCGCATGTATATTCTTGTTGGGAATAATTGGTGACAATCATTTTCACCTCCGTTGTCGATAATGGGTAATAATCATATTCAGTTTTCATGGAAAGCAAAGCTGAACTGATGGCTTCTCCGGTTGGAATATTGCGAGGGGTAGGCTGTAACACAAAAGATGTTGTGTGCGACGGTTGCTTAGTTTCTGTTGTCGGAATGATTTCAATATCCATTGTGATATCTGTCATTATGTTGAACTCCAATAATGGAGAGTCAACAATTTCTTTCTTGAATGCCGATTGAAAAGACTCAAAAGAATCTTCCGGTATATCTTGGAAGTCAATAGATACTTTGTCTTTGGTTAGTCCAGCTCCAAAACAATGAAAGCGTTGTTGCAAAATGGTGTCAATTTTAATAATGCTATCCACATACTTATGTAAAGTATATAGTTCTTTTTGCAAACAAATACTATCCGCACTGCCGATTTCTACACAGTTTTCTTGACTGGACTGATGCGTACATCCGATAGTGAAAAGACAGAAGAAACATAAAAATATAGTTTTCATCTTGGTTTATTTATCAGTGAAACAAAGTATTTACAAAAATACTCAAAGTGCAATTCATTAACAATTAGAATTACATTTTTATTTTCTACCAAAGAATTATATTCTCAACTCTCTTTGGGGCCTGTTTTTCTCTTTTGGAGTGTGGCCTACACCTAGCTTTTCCTTAAGCTCTTTAAATTTCATCTTGAACCATTCAAGTATAGGCATTCCGTCAATGCACAACCGGAACTTTCCTTTCTTCTGCGGATTCCTCTTTACTGTTGCCGTTGAATATGCCGTTCCGAACTTCTCCCGGTGTTCCCGTGAATGCAGTTTTCCCCTGAACCCTACGGGCTGGAAGTAGGCAAGCAGTCTTGTCAGTTCTTCCGTGAATCCCACTTCCCGGCATTGCTCGGCTATCGGCAGCAAGTCTTTTATATCTCCCCGCCCTGACTTGCTTCCACTGTCTCCTGTAACGGAAATATTGAGAAAATACGATTATGTGATTCCGGTTATCAGATAGGGAGGAGGTGTAATATTTGGTCTTTTCTTTATCATAATTGTTTTTTAGACAATAAAATGCTTCTGTCTTTTCGTTTGTATGGTTAATAGAATTATATTTGTACATTATACAATATCTATTAACCATGAAAACTTATTCATTATTAGCAGGCATTTTATTGTCTTTTTCGTTATCTGTTCAGGCAGGTGATCTGAAATTGTGGTATAAGCAACCTGCCGGGACGTGGGTGGAAGCGCTTCCGGTCGGCAATTCCCGGATGGGAGCGATGGTATATGGCGGAACGGCCCGTGAAGAACTTCAACTAAACGATGAAACCATGTGGGGAGGCAGTCCCTACCGGAATGACAAGCCGGAAGCATTGGAAAGTCTGCCTCAAGTGCGTGAACTGATTTTCGCCGGAAAAAACATGGAGGCTCAGAACTTGATTCAAGAAAACTTTTATGCCGGAAAGCATGGTATGCCCTATCAGACAATCGGCAGTTTGATTATAGAAACCCCCGGACATGAAAAGGTTACCGATTATTATCGTGATCTGGATTTGGAACGTGCGGTGGCTACTACCCGTTACAAAGTGGATGGCGTGACTTTTCAACGTGAAGTTTTTGCATCATTTCCTGATAAGGTGGTAGTGGTCCGTTTGACAGCAGACCGGCCGGGAAAACTGAATTTTAAGGTCGGATATGTGTCGCCATTGGAGCATAAAGTCAGCAGGAAAGGAAAGAAATTGGTTCTGACCGGAAGGGGTAGGGATCATGAGGGAGTGAAAGGATTGATTCGTATGGAAACACAGACACAGGCTGATGTGGATGGGGGTAAGGTGAAAATTGATGACCAAAACATTACAGTGGAAGGAGCGGACAGTGTTACTCTGTATGTTTCATCGGGTACGAATTTTATTAATTATCACGATATAAGTGGCAATGAGAGTAAAAAAGCGTCCGGATATCTGTCTCTGGCATTGGGACGCCCTTATAGTCAGGTTTTACAGGAGCATATAGCTCTTTATAAAGAGCAGTTTGACCGTGTAAGATTGGATTTGGGAACCAGTGAGCGGGCTAAGCTGGAAACTGTCAAACGCATCGAACTGTTCAATGAGGGTAAGGATGTTTCTTTGGCGGTGTTGCTTTTTCAGTATGGACGTTATTTGCTTATTTCTTCCTCCCAGCCGGGAGGTCAGCCTGCCAATTTGCAAGGTATATGGAATAATAAACTGGCTGCTCCATGGGATGGAAAATATACCATCAATATTAATACGGAAATGAATTACTGGCCGGCTGAAGTGACCAATCTGAGTGAAACGCACCAGCCCTTGTTCGAAATGGTGAAAGAATTATCAGTTACCGGCAGGGAAACGGCACGGGCTATGTATGGATGCAACGGATGGGTGGCTCATCACAATACAGATATATGGCGTGCCACCGGTCCGGTGGATAAGGCGTTTTATGGTACATGGCCCATGGGAGGTGCTTGGTTGACTACCCACTTGTGGCAGCATTATTTATATAGTGGGGATAAGTTGTTTCTTTCCGAAGCCTATCCGGCATTGAAAGGAGCTGCTGATTTTTATCTTGATTATTTGACTGAACATCCTGAATACGGTTGGATGGTGACTGCTCCGTCCATGTCTCCGGAACATGGACCTTCGGGAGAGGATACTAAAAAAGCTTCAACGATTGTGTCAGGTTGTACGATGGATAATCAGATAATTTTCGATGTGCTTAGCAATGCATTGCATGCGTCAAGAATTCTGAAAATGTCCGCTTCTTATCAAGATTCTTTGCGGTCTATGTTAAATCGTCTGGCCCCGATGCAGATCGGGAAATACAATCAGCTACAGGAATGGCTGGAAGACTTGGATAATCCGAATGACAAGCATCGCCATATTTCTCATGTATATGGATTGTTCCCTAGTAATCAGATATCTCCTTACACCCATCCTTTGCTTTTCCAGGCAGCTAAAAACACGTTGTTACAGCGTGGCGACGAAGCTACCGGTTGGTCCATTGGCTGGAAAGTTAATCTGTGGGCCCGTTTGCTGGACGGTAATCATGCGTTCCGGATTATTAATAATATGTTGAAGCTGCTGCCTGGAGATGAAGTGAAAGAGGCTTATCCGCAAGGACGGACTTATCCTAATCTGTTTGATGCTCATCCGCCTTTCCAGATTGACGGCAACTTTGGCTATACTGCCGGTGTGGCTGAAATGTTGTTGCAGAGCCATGACGGAGCTGTACATTTGCTTCCGGCTCTTCCGGATGCCTGGGCCACAGGAAGTGTGCAAGGACTGGTTGCCCGTGGAGGATTTGTGGTGGATATGAACTGGAATGGCGTGCAGCTGGATAAAGCGAAGATTCATTCCCGTTTGGGAGGTAATTTGCGTTTACGTTCGTATGTTCCTTTGCGTGGGGTTGGATTAAAAGAGGCAAAAGGTAAGAATCCGAATGAATATTATATGCAGGCAGATATCAAAGAGCCTTTGGTTTCCAAGGAGATAAACCCGCAATACCCTGCTTTGTATAAGGTGTATGAATATGACTTGATGACAGAACAGGGACAAGATTATATAGTGGAGCGTGGGTTATAATACATGAAGATGCCCAAAGTGATTTGTGCATTATTTCACTTTGGGCACTTTTGTGAATGGAAGTGTCATGGTGTAGTTATCAGATGGCTTCCTTCTTTTCCAATTCTAATGCTCTGGGAAAAATGATATTGTTTTCCAGGTGGATATGTTCATGTAATGCCTCTTCAAATTGTTTCAATTGTTGTAAAACCAAGCGGAAGCTGGCACAAGCATCTTCAGGGGCGGTGAATCCGTTGGTTAATGAAGAGATTTTTTCAAAACGTTCTCCTTCGTGATTATGTTCATCTTCCATCACTTCGATGGGATACAGAATGGTGCCGCAATGGAATTTAGCTACTTTCAAGCCTTCCTCTTTGGCTTGGAACATTTCATAAACATAAGGAAATAATACATTCTCTTCTTTTGATAAATGATTTTCCAAATCAAGAAGCGAGTCGCGGAACAGTGCCTGGACTTGCAGTAACTCTGGATGATTCTTTGAATGCGCTTCGGTTACTTTGGTTAATAATGCTTCTATTTGCGGACCTTTGGCACGGATTCCCCGATGGTGTATTTTCAATACATAGTCTATTAATAAATCGATGGGCCATCCGGCAAAGTCAGGAGCATTACTAACCGTATTCTCTTGTAATTCATTTAATTCATGTGCTACTGCTTCGGGATCAATACCACGGTTCCGGCAGGCTTCTGCAAACGGAGTATTGCCATGGCAGCAAAAATCAATATGGTAACGGGAGAATACTTTGGTTGTATCAAAGTTGCCGGCTACAATTTGTCCGACTGTACATGAATGGTAATTTTTCTGTTTCATAATTATTCCGTTTATCCGTTCGTTAATCCCCATTTTCTCATATCACTTTCTACTGTACCGATACCGCTTACTCCAAAGTTTTCGACCAGTACTTTCGTCACGTTGGGCGAGAGGAATGCGGGTAAGGTGGGACCAAGATGAATCTCTTTTATGCCCAAACTGAGTAATGCCAGCAATACGATTACCGCTTTCTGTTCATACCAGGCGATATTGTAAACAATGGGCAGTTCATTGATGTCATGTAGCCCGAATACTTCCTTCAGTTTGAGGGCGATGACTGCCAATGAATAGCTATCGTTACATTGTCCTGCGTCCAAAACACGCGGAATGCCATTAATGTCACCTAACCCTAGTTTGTTATAACGATATTTAGCACATCCCGCAGTCAAAATGACTGTGTCTTTGGGGAGCATCTCGGCAAAAGTGGTGTAGTAATCACGACTGCGCATACGTCCGTCACAACCTGCCATGACGATGAACTTACGGATAGCTCCGCTCTTTACCGCTTCTACGACCTTGTCTGCTAGTTGTAATACCTGATTATGGGCAAAACCACCAACGATTTCTCCATGTTCTATTTCTGTCGGTGCGGCACATTGTTTGGCTGTTTCTATAATTTCAGTATAGTCCTTATGTCCTTTCTCGTCTGCTGTAATATGCTTGCAGCCGGGATATCCGGTAGAATTAGTGGTAAACATGCGTTCTTTATAAGTGGCATTGGGCAGAGGGGGAACGATGCAGTTGGTTGTGAACAGGATAGGACCATTGAACGAGGTAAACTCCTCCCGTTGTTTCCACCAGGCATTTCCATAGTTTCCTGCAAAATGTGTATATTTTTTAAATGCCGGATAGTAATGTGCAGGAAGCATTTCACCGTGAGTATATACGTCCACGCCACTGTCTTTGGTTTGTTCCAACAATTCTTCCAGATCATGCAGGTCATGTCCGCTTATCAGAATACCGGGGCGAGTACCTGTTCCTATATTTACATGGGTAATTTCCGGATTGCCATACCTGGAAGTATTTGCCTTGTCGAGCAGAGCCATTGTTCGAACGCCTATTTCACCTGTTTTCAGTGCTAATACAGTCAGTTCATCAGCCGATAAAGATTTTGTTGTAATTTGTGCGATGGTGTTCTGCATGAAACGATGAATACTTTCGTCATTATGTCCTAACCTCATGGCATGTTCCAGATAAGCAGCCATTCCTTTCAGACCATACATAATCAGTTCTTTTAAAGAGCGTAGATCCTCGTTTTGTTCACGTAATACGCCGACTGTTGCGGCTTTTGCATCATATTCATCGTGGCTGCCTTTCCAATTTAATTCATCGGCTTCCGGCAGAGGAATGTCCTTGGCAGAGGCTTGATGCTTAAGGTCATCACGTATTGCTAATCCTTTGTCAATGCGTTTCGTAATGCTTTCGTCATCGAAATTGGCATTGGTAATGGTACAGAATAAGGCGTCTACAATGAAATTGTCCACTTCTTTTTCAACGGGGAGGGAATGCTGGCGCAATTGATCCGCCACAACAGAAATTCCTCGTACTACAAAGAGCAATAAATCCATGGTACGTGCTGTAGTTGCATTTTTTCCACAAACACCTTTTAAGGTGCAACCGAAACCTTTGGCCGTTTCCTGACATTGGAAACAAAACATGTTATTCTCCATATCTTTTTTCATTTTAATGATTTCTATTACTTTTGTGCAAAAGTAGACGGTTTTCGTCTTTTAAGTTGTACCATATGTTACAGCGGATACAAATAACAGTTAAAAGAAAGTAGGATGGAACTGACAGGATTATTGCAGATGGCTCCTTTCCGGGGAATGAAAGAGGAAGAATTGGTTGCTTTCCTATTCGGACTTCCGAATAGTTTGAAGCACTTTGAACCGGGTGATATCATTGCCCGGCAAGGTGACTTATGTAAAGGGCTGTACATTCTTGCATCGGGAAGTGTACGGGCGGGAATGATAAATGATGAAGGGAAAGAACTGACGGTAGAAGAAATTGGAGCTCCTAACTTGCTGGCTTCGGCTTTTATTTTTGCCACTGAAAATCGTTTTCCCGTTAATGTAGAGGCAATAGGACCTTGTGAGGTTTTTGTAATAGGTAAAGAAAGATTTTTAGAATTTATGCGTTTGCATCCATTGATGATGCAGAATTTTTTGAAGGATATTTCGGACAGGAGTGTCTTTTTAAGCAGGAAATTGAATGAGTTTGCTTTGTTGAATTTAAAGACTCGTTTGTTGAAATATCTAGAAACACATTCTGTTATTCATAATCAGCAGGAGGTGGCGCAGAAGCTGGGAGTTACTCGTCCGTCATTGGCCAGGGCGCTGTCTGAACTGGTGAATGAAGGGAAAATAAAGAAATAAATTGAGATTTCTTTTTTATGGGTAAAGTGGAAAAACGTATCTTGTATCTTTGAGAGTTTTTGTGTGTAACCCATTCTTGTGAAAGTGTTCAAGGTGTTTTGTTATAAATACTTTGACTTTAAAGAAAAGGATCTTTGTCTATAAGGATTGGTTCTTTTGAAATGAGGACCATATTGAAATTTTCTTGATTAAAAAAGAGGGTGAATTCAAGACCCTTTATGTGATTCTTTTGTCTTGATTCACCCTTTTGGAAATATTGGGTTGGTGTGTATTCAGCATGTTACTTCATCTGAATACTTTTATCTCGTACTTTTCTCAATATTTGTTGTAATTCGAATACTTTTTCGGGATGTTCAGTCGCTAAATTCACCTTTTCACCTGCTTGTTTCATATCATATAACTGGGGAATACCTAAATAACCAGTTTCAATTTTCGGACCCCATGGAATCATTTTAGGACCATCGCTGCCTTCAATAAATTTCCAATCTTTAGTACGCACGGATAGGGTGTGATTGGATGCCTGTTCAATAACCCATGGGCGGTCTGTTTTGTCTTGTCCTAATAGATTTGCTAATCGGTTGTAGCTGTCGGGAGCACTTCCTTTCGGAATACGGGCATCTACCAGAGAAGCTAGTGATGCCAGCCAGTCTATTTGCGAAATAAGCACATCGCTGACTTCCGGCTTGTTGATGGCTTTAGGCCAGTGTACAATTACAGGAACACGAGTCCCCCCTTCAAATGCACTGTATTTTCCACCTCTCAGGTTGCCGGCAGGTTCGTGCCCGTTCAGTAACTCTTCTGCCTTGTCATCATATCCGTCGTCTACTACCGGTCCATTGTCGCTGGAAAGAATAATTAATGTGTTCTGGGTTAATCCCATTTTATCGAGGGCTTCGAGTAACTGACCTACACTCCAGTCAAATTGTGCGATAGCATCACCGCGCAGTCCCATCTTGTTTTTACCACGGAAACGATTGTGTGGAAAACGGGGAACGTGCACATCATTAGTGGCGAAATACATAAAGAAAGGCTCGTCTTTATGTTGTTTGATAAAATCAACTGCATGTGCGGTAATGGAATCGGCTATATTTTCATCTTTCCATAATGCTTTGCCACCTCCTTTCATATAACCGATTCGGCTGATACCGTTCACGATAGACATATCATGACCGTGACTCGGTTTCAGATTATATAAAAGTTCAGGGTTGTCTTTTCCGGTAGGTTCACCGGGGAAATTTTTTATATAGCTTACTTCTATCGGAGCTGAAGGATCATAATTGGCTACTTGGCCATTCTCGATAAATACACAGGGAACCCGGTCGGCTGTGGCTGCCATGATATAGGAATAGTCAAACCCCAAATCACCTAGAGAAGCAGAGAGAGGAGCATTCCAGTCTTGTTGTGCAGTTTTATCACCTAATCCTAAATGCCATTTGCCAAATGCTCCTGTGGCATAGCCGGAGCTTTTAAACATATCTGCCATAGTATATTGCTCGGGACGTATAATCATTCCTGCATTGCCGGCAGCTACATCTGTTCCGGGTTTACGCCATGCATATTCTCCGGTCAGCATGGAATATCTGGATGGGGTACTGGTAGCGGCGGTAGCGTGTGCGTTGATAAATCGTATCCCTTCGGATGCCAGACGGTTGACATTTGGAGTTTGTACGTTTTTTGCTCCATAACACTCCAAGTCACCATATCCTAAATCATCAGCATAGATGAAGATAACATTGGGCTTGTCTGTATTTTGATTTTTGTTTTCCGCATGAACAGCCAAGCATGAAGTAAGTGCCAATGAAAGCATTCCGTAATGTCTTTTTTTCATAGTAATTATATTGTTTAGTGAGTAATCAATTCTACAAAGATAAAGATATATTTTAAAAACGGGGATTAATTCTACAAAATTGTGGAATGAAATTGTGGTATTTCTACATAATGTGAAAAATGAAATAATGGTTATTTTGTTGATTTTTAGAGTATTGGATGCCGATGTGCCCCATGGCATATTTTTTGTTATGTAAATTAATGTAATACACTAAAAACTAAACTTTAAAATATATAACCATTTGCCTTAACAAAACAAGGCTGAAAAGCCATGTTCCCCCTGAATGGGAAAATCTGTATATAACTCAGTTTTAAGCTTCCCGGTTCGTGACGAATCGGGAAGTTTCTATTATTTCCTTGATGAATCTGGTTTTTCTACAAGACTTTTACTGAAAATAAGTTAATATTAATGGATGATATGCAGTATTCGATCTCTTTCTTACTTTTAAAAGTAGAAAATAGATTAATACATTATAGTTATGAAAAAGTTGAACCTTTTATTATTAGCATTCCTGGCAGTTATGGGAGTCACTTTCCAATCATGTGATGATGATGATGGTTACTCTCTTGGTGATGTGGCAGTGGATTGGGCTACTGTAAATGTGAAAGGTGCCCATGTTTATGACTTTACAGGTGACAGATGGGGACAAATCTGGCCTGCAACGACTGATTATTTTTGGTATTCCCCGATAGATGGACAACGGGTTATTCTTTATTTCAATCCTTTGTATGATAATTATCCGGAAGGATATGATTGCTCAGTCAAAGTGTTGAGTATAAAGGAAATTCTAACTAAACCTATAGAGGAGCTGACAGCAGAGAATGAAGAAGAGTTTGGAAATGATCCTGTAGATATATTTGAAGATAATATGTGGATTAGTGGCGGTTATTTGAATATTATTTTTAATCAGAACATGCCTTCTAAAGTGAAACATTTGGTTAGTTTGGTAAAAAACACTACAATTACGCCCGATCAGGATGGCTATATTCATTTAGAATATCGTTACAATACGTATGCTGATACTACTGGTTATTGGAGAAACGGTGCGGTATCCTTTAATTTGAATTCTTTGGAAATAACATCGGAAACAAAGGGTATAAAGGTAAAAATAAACTCGGCTAAAAATGGTGAAAAGGAAGTCTCTTTTGATTTAAAAGAAACACCGTCACCAGTAGGCTTGAGCCAAATGGATTTTTCTCAAATGGAAATCAAATAATTAGGGTTTGATTAGAGAGAGTTGTGTGTGGCCCCTTGCGTCTTGTTGTGGTAGATGCAGGGGGCTGATTGTATAGTTGATAACGATTTTTAGTTTGATATTTGTTGTTTATTAGTCGGGTGATGGAAAAAATTGTATGGTTTCTTCGTTTTTTTTCTTATTTCAGTGTTTTTTCAGAATTATCTTGTTTCTTTGTCTTTAAGAACCAAAAGTAGGACTTATGAAAATACTATTAGTAGAAGACGATGCTAATTTGCGTGAAGTGACTCAGCGCTCATTGGAAAAGGAGCGTTATGTGGTGGAAATTGCTGCCGATTACCGTACCGCATTACAAAAGATAGAGGATTATGATTATGACTGCATTTTGCTGGATATTATGTTGCCGGATGGCAGTGGCCTGGATTTGTTGGAAAAGTTGAAAGAAATGCATAAACGGGAAAATGTGATCATCCTTTCAGCCAAAGACTCTATAGAAGACAAAGTACTAGGATTGGAGCTCGGAGCTGATGATTATCTGCCTAAACCTTTTCATTTGGTGGAACTGAATGCACGTATCAAAAGTGTGATACGCCGTCATCAGCAAGGTGGGGAAAATAGTATCAAATACGGAAATATAGAAATTTTTCCCGATAAATATGGGGTGACCGTAGCTGGAAAGAAGCTTGAACTGAACCGTAAGGAATATGATATTCTGGTTTATTTTATGAACCGTCCCGGCAGATTGGTTAATAAAAGCACACTTGCCGAATCCGTATGGGGCGACCATATAGATCAAGTCGATAATTTTGATTTTATCTATGCCCAAATCAAGAATTTACGAAAGAGATTGAAAGAGGCTGGAGCTACTCCTGAACTGAAGGCTGTTTATGGTTTTGGATATAAAATGGTAGTGGAATAAATGAAACTGATTTATTATATCATTATCCGTATATCGTTGGTGTTGTCGGTTTTATTGACTGGCTGGGCCATCCTTTTCTATTTTGCTGTAATGGATGAGGTGAATGATGAAGTGGATGACTCATTGGAGGATTATTCGGAAATTATCATCATACGTGCATTGGCGGGAGAGGAGCTTCCTTCTAAAAATACAGCTTCCAACAATCAGTATTTCCTGCGTGAAGTGACGAAGGAATATGCAGGATCTTGTGATGATATCATTTATAAAGATTCTATGGTTTATATTCCTGAAAAAGATGAAACTGAACCTGCACGAATCCTTACGACCATTTTTAAGGATGATGGCGAAAAGTTTTTTGAATTGACGGTAGCGACTCCTTCTATAGAAAAAGAAGATTTGAAAGATGCTATGGCAGGTTGGATTATTTTTCTTTATATCGCTTTATTATTGACTATAATTGTTATTAATGTGTGGGTGTTTTATCGGAATATGCGTCCTCTTTATGTATTGCTTCATTGGTTGGATAAATATCGTATCGGTAAGGTAAACGAGCCTTTACAAAATAATACCCGGGTTTCAGAATTCAGAAAATTAAATGAAGCGGCTGTTCGTTATGCAGAGCGCAGTGAGCAGATGTTCGAACAGCAAAAACAATTTATTGGTAATGCATCTCATGAGATGCAGACACCACTGGCTATTTGTCGTAATCGGTTGGAGATGCTGATGGAGGATGAAAATCTTTCAGAAAGCCAATTGGAGGAGTTGATGAAAACCCACCAGACTTTGGAACATATAACGAAGCTGAACAAGTCTTTGTTATTGCTTTCGAAGATAGAGAACGGTCAATTTACGGATACTGTCCAAGTAGAAGTGAATAAATTATTGAGGCAATATCTGGAGGACTATAAAGAAGTGTATCAATATCGTGAGATCATAACAAGTATAGAGGAAGAAGGTGTTTTCTATCTTACGATAAATGAAACATTGGCAGTGGTGTTGCTTACCAATTTGTTGAAGAATGCTTTTGTGCACAATATGGACGGTGGGCACATCCGGATTGTCATTACTCCCCACAGTGTGATGTTCTGCAATACAGGGGCGGCACAACCGCTGGATGCCCGGCGTATTTTTGAGCGTTTTTATCAAGGAAAGAAAAAAGAAGGCTCTACCGGTCTAGGTTTGGCAATAGCAGATACGATATGTAAAATGCAGGCTCTCAGGCTTTGCTATGAATATAAGAGCGGGGAGCATTGTTTTACACTTTATGCATCCACTCATAATCAATAAAAAAAATCGTGTTTTTTTTAGAATTTCAAATTCTTTTCAGAATCTCCCTTCATATTTGCATCAGAAAACAGAATGTAGAACCAAATAAAAAAAATGACGATTATGAAAAAGGTATTATTATTGTTAGTGTGCTTATTTACGTTGCAAACAGTGGTATGGGCGGATGATGACAAACCTATTCAAGTAAACCAATTGCCTCAGACTGCACAAACTTTTATCAAAACTCATTTCCCCAATAATAAGGTGGCGATGGCTAAAATGGAAACGGACTGGTTTGATAAAAGCTATGATGTGATTTTTACCAATGGAGACAAACTGGAATTCGATAAGAAAGGTGTTTGGACAGAAGTGAATTGCAAATACAGCGCTGTACCTGTCGCTGTGGTTCCTGAAGCAATAAAGAAGTACGTTGCTACGAATTACCCCGATGCCAAGATGCTCAAGATCGAGAGGGACAAGCATGACTATGAAGTGAAACTTTCTAATGGTTGGGAGATAAAGTTTGATATGCAGTTCAATGTGATTGATATTGACAATTAATTGTTAGTTATAGATTGAAGTATGGTTTATGTATGATAAACTGAAGCTTTGCAGGCCGTTTCTTGTTCCATGAAGAAACGGCCTGTCTTTTCATTAATTTTAATAGCATAGTAATTTTGCCGACACGATCTTGTAACAGATAACATGGATATTTGCATAGTTTTAATAATAAAGATATGCATCTGAGAACGTATTATCCTACAGTGGTTTTATCGGATATCCATCTGGGAACCTCTCATTCTAAAACAATAGAGGTCAGTAACTTTTTGAAATCTGTCAATTGTGACCGTCTGATATTGAACGGAGACATTATAGATGGTTGGCATTTGCGCAAGGCAGGTACTAAGAAGTGGCAAGCAAAACATACTGATTTCTTTAAGGTTATCATGAAGATGATGGAGAACTTCGGTACTGAAGTTATTTATGTGCGCGGCAACCACGATGATTTTTTGGACAGCTTGGTCCCTATGACATTCTATAACGTAAAAATCGTCAAAGAATACATCCTTGAAACACATGGAAAGCGTTATTATGTGACACATGGCGATCTATTCGACCGGGTTACCACACAGATGAAATGGTTAGCCCGGTTGGGCGATGCAGGTTATACATTCCTCTTATGGGCGAACCGCTTTTATAACCAATATCGTACCCAGCGGGGGAAACCGTATTATTCTCTGTCACAGGCCGTCAAACAAAAAGTAAAGTCGGCTGTTTCCTATATATCGGACTTTGAGAAAGTATTGGTGGAGTTTGCACGTGTACGTAAATGTGACGGAGTGATTTGTGGTCATATCCATCATCCGGCTAATACCTATTATGATGGTATTCATTATCTGAATTCGGGCGATTGGGTAGAAAGCCTTTCGGCACTGACAGAGGATGCGGACGGGAATTGGAATATCATGGAATACCATCATGTACTAGCTGATGAGAATGAAGATAATAAAGAGTTTACCCTAATACATACAGCCTCATGAAATTTTTATTTATAGTACAGGGTGAGGGGAGAGGACATCTTACTCAAGCCATTACGTTGGAGGAAATATTGCGCCGGAACGGTCACGAAGTAGTGGAAGTACTGGTAGGTAAAAGTAGTTCGCGCCGCTTGCCGGGATTTTTCAATCGTAACATCCATGCTCCTGTAAAACGTTTTGTCAGTCCTAATTTTCTGCCTACACCAGCCAACAAACGGGTGAGTTTGATGCGGAGCGTGGCATATAATCTAGTGAAACTTCCTGTGTATATCAATAGCATTAACTACATTCGTCAGCGTATCGAGGCCAGTGGTGCGGACAGGGTTATCAATTTCTATGAATTGCTGACCGGACTGACTTATTTCCTGTTCCGTCCCTCTGTTCCGCAGATCTGTATAGGGCATCAATATCTGTTCTTGCATAAAAGTTTTGAATTTCCAAAGGCTGATAAAGTAAGCTTGGCTCTTTTGAAGTTTTTTACCGTATTGACCAGCTTGGGGGCGAAGGAACGTTTGGCTCTTTCTTTTCGTCACATGAAGGATGATCCTCAGAATCATATCCGTGTGATTCCTCCCTTGTTGCGTAGGGAAGTGACTTTACATGAACCTTATTCCGGTGACTATATACATGGCTATATGGTTAATGCGGGTTTCAGTGAAAATGTAATGAAATGGCACAGGCAACATCCCGGGATACCGCTTCGTTTCTTTTGGGACAAGTGGGAGGAGGAACCGGTGAAGAGAGTGGACAATACATTGAGCTTTTATCAACTGGATGATGTGGAATTTTTGAGGCAGATGGCGGGATGCAAGGCTTATGCCAGTACTGCCGGATTTGAATCGGTGTGCGAGGCCATGTATTTAGGCAAGCCTATTCTGATGGTTCCTGCCCATATAGAACAGGACTGTAATGCATATGATGCCGAAAAAAGCGGTGCGGGTATCATTTCCTCCGATTTTAATTTGCAACAGTTGCTGGAATTTGCGAAAGATTACCACCCCAATCGTGATTTTGTGTATTGGGTACGTGGAGCTGAATATACTTTGTTGAATTTGTTAGAGAGTGATTCTTCCAATTATCAACAAGTTTTATTTAATGAGATGTATTTGGTTGAAGAGTTTATTTGATTTTCTTATAAAAACTCTCTTTAAGTCATGGCTGTATGCGTCGGCTGTGACTTTTTTATTGTTATTGATTTGTAGTTATATTGACATGTTATTGTAATGTGTATGACGTATTTTTGCTAAAAATATTAAAACCGTATGGAGAAGAAGAAAAAGGAAGATAAATATTATCTGCCGAGAGATATCAGTTGGATGTATTTTAATCGTCGCATTTTGCAGGAAGCCATGAAAGAACGTGTTCCTATACTGGAACGGTTGAGCTTTTTAGGAATTTACTCTAATAATTTGGATGAATTTTTCAGAGTACGTGTAGCTACTCAAAGCCGGGTGGCCGAGTGCGAAGATAAAGCGGCGCATTCTGAACGGGAAGAAGCATTGAAACTGATTAGACAGATAAATAAACTGAACAACAGGTACTCTAAAGAATATGAAGGTGCGATCAAGCAGGTAACGGCAGAATTGGAGAAAGAAAATATTTGTTTAGTCAATCATGTACAACTGGATGAGGAACAACAGTTATTTGTCGATTCTTTTTATCAACAACGGCTGAATGGGTTTATTAGTCCTGTCTGGCTGAAATCAGTAAAACAACTGGGTAACGAAGCGGATGAAAATATCTTTTTGGCTGTAAAGATGAGGAAAGAAGGACATAAAGTTGGAGAATATGCAATTATAGAGCTGCCTGTAGCACAGGCAGGGCGTTTTATCCGTCTGCCGGATAAGGATGGTAAAAATTACCTGATGTATTTGGATGATGTGGTACGCTATTGTTTACCATTGATATTTCATGGTATGAACTATAAACATTTTGAAGCGTATGCTTTCAAGTTTACCAAAGATGCGGAGATGGAGATAGACAATGATCTGCGTAACGGAATGATGCAGAAAATTTCTAAAGGAGTAAAGAGTCGCAAACGAGGTGAGCCTTTACGGGTTATTTATGATGCCAGTATGCCTAAAGATCTTTTAAAACGTGTCATGAACAAGTTGAATCTGGATAAGTTGGATACAGTATTGGGCGGTGGAAAATATCATAACCATAAGGACCTGATGCGTTTTCCAGACTGTGGCCGGAAAGATTTGAAATACCCTGAATGGACTCCTGTTTTGAAAAATGAGCTTTCGGGTAACGTTGGTATGTTGGAGCTGATTCGTAGGAAAGATCGTTTTATTCATGTGCCTTATCATAGTTTCGATTCTTATATCCGTATATTGCAGGAAGCGGCGATTAATAAAGAAGTAAAAAGTATCAAGACAACCCTCTATCGTTTGGCTAAAGATTCGAAAGTGGTAAAAGCATTGATTAATGCGGCACGCAATGGAAAGAAAGTAACAGTAGTTATTGAATTGCTGGCACGTTTTGACGAGGCTTCCAATATAGATTGGTCAAAGAAAATGCAGGATGCCGGTATCCGTGTGATATTTGGGGTGGAGGGACTGAAGGTACACTCTAAGATTACCTATATATCCATGAAAACAGGTGCGGATATAGCTTGTATCAGTACAGGAAACTTTCATGAAGGTAACGCCCGTATGTACACTGATTATATGTTGATGACGGCTGCTAAGAATGTGACGCGTGACGTGAGTTTGGTCTTTGATTTTATAGAACGCCCTTATTCTCCCGTTCGCTTCAAAGAACTGTTGGTATCTCCTAATGAGATGAAGCAAAAATTTAGCCGTCTTATTAATGAAGAAATTAAGAACAAGCAGGCCGGAAAACCTGCTTACATTTTGATAAAGATTAATCATATTACTGATCCGGTAATGGTGAAGAAACTGTATGAAGCATCTTCGCATGGTGTTCGGATAGACTTGCTGGTTCGTGGTAATTGTTCACTGATTACGGGAGTGCCGGGAGTGAGTGATACAATTCGTATCAATGGCATCATAGACCGTTATCTGGAACATTCGCGTATTTTTATTTTTGCCAATGGTGGTGATGAGAAAATGTTCATTGGTTCGGCTGACTGGATGCCGCGCAATTTGGATAACAGGGTGGAAGTGATTGCTCCCGTTTACGATCCGGAAATAAAGGCAGACTTGAAGCGGGTAGTGGAATATGGTTTGAAAGATACTCTGCAAGGACGGGTGGTGGACGGAACAGGAGAGAATCGTCCTTGGATATCGGAAGATAAGACAGCTTTCCGTTCGCAGGAGGAATTATACAAATATTATTTAAATGAAAACAGAATAAAGGATTAAGATGGGAAAAGTGAATTATGCTGCTATTGATATTGGTTCTAACGCTGTGCGCCTTTTGATAAAAAGCATTGACAGGGAGGCTGTGCAGGAGAAAAAAATTAAAAAAGTGATGATGCTTCGCGTACCCCTACGACTAGGGTTCGATGTTTTCTCCATAGGTGAATTGTCCGAGAAGAAAGCGGATAAGCTGAGACGTTTGATGAAGGCTTTCCGTCAGTTGATGAAAATTTATGATGTGGATGATTACAGGGCATGTGCTACTTCGGCTATGCGGGACGCGCGTAACGGGAGGACGATAATCAAGAAAATCGAAAAGGATACAGGTATCCGCATTGAGATAATTGATGGTCAGGAAGAGGCTCGAATGATTTATAATAATCATATAGAGTGTATGGAAGACCGTCTGGGTAATTATATGTATGTGGATGTGGGTGGTGGCAGTACAGAGATTAATCTGTTGACTAACGGTGAGTTGGTATGGTCGGTGTCTTACAACATCGGTACGGTGCGTATGCTAAGTAATGCTGTTAAAGAAGGAACTTGGCAGCAAATGGAAGAAGAGCTTATGAAAGTGACGGAAGGTGTTGCCGCGATCAATATCATCGGATCGGGTGGGAATATTAATAAGTTGTTCCGCCTGGCAGATAAGAAGGATAAGAAGTTGCAACGTTTGCCGGTCAGTTCGTTGCAAACAGTCTATGATGTGTTGAAACCGCTGACTCCGGAGGAAAGGGTAGAGGCATTCAGTCTAAAGCAAGACCGTGCCGATGTAATTGTGCCTGCTGCGGAAATTTTTCTGAAAATTGCAGAAGTAGTGCATGCAGAATATATTTATGTTCCGGTCATTGGACTGTCTGATGGTATCATTGACAATCTGTATGCCAAAAGCCTTGAGAAAGAAATGAAAGTTGAATAAACTTTCATTTTAATACTGTTTGTATTGTACGACTTCAAAAATATTCGGTTTATCCTGATAAATTGTTGGAAATTAATAGTTGAAGTTCCAAAATTTGCTATATATTTGTAATCGTTAACAACTAACAAACAGAAATACCATGATGAACAAAATGTGCATGGCAGCTGTTATAGCTGCTTCTTTGTATGCAGGGACTACTTTTGCCCAACCTGCCGCCGTAAAGAAAATCATTGAAACGGGCCAAACAGATAACCGGGTGATGCATCAGTTGGATATTCTCACCAATCGTTTTGGGGGAAGAGTTATAGGCTCGGATGCGTATGAGAATGCAGCCGAGTGGATGATGCGTGAATATAAACGATGGGGTATTGATGTACGCTTGGAAGAAGCTGGAGAACTGCCGGTAGGTTTTAACCGTGGTCCATGGTTCGGACGTTTAATCGGGGGAGATCAGGCAATGGATCTGCATTTTGTCACTCCATCCTACACTTCAGGTACTAAAGGTCTGCAACGCGGGCATGTTTTGATAGAGCCCCGTACTCAAGAAGAGCTGGACCGCATGAAACATCAGTTGAAAGGCGCTTGGGTGTTGATCTCAGGTGAAAATGTAGGTTGGCCTGTTGACCGTTCTGCTAAAGGAGATTCGTTGAGAGCTGCTATCAAAGCTGAAAATATAGAAATAGAAAAGCAGAATGCTGCCTTGATGGAAGAGAATTGGAGCAAAGGAACCAAACATGCCATGAAGCCTTTGCGTGAAATGCCGGGACTATTTTATAAAGAGATGTGTGAGGCAGGAGCACTTGGCTTTATTCAGTCGGCACCTGTACCTTTACGTGCTTTGTATGATCGTGCTTTATTGAATGATCCCCATACTACGTTTGATAATTTGCCCGAAGTCTGTGATATCAAGTTGGATGAACATCAATACAAGATTATTAAACAGATGGTGAAAGAACGACGGAACTTTTGGCTGGAATTTGATATTCGTAATCATTTCAAACTAGGTCCTGTGAAATATCATAATGTCGTAGCATCCATTAAGGGCACTAAATATCCGGATGAATATGTTATTATAAGCGGACATCTTGATTCTTATGATGTGGCAACCGGTGGTATAGACTGTGGCACAGGCATTGGTCCTATGATGGAGGCTGCCCGTATGATTGCACTTTCCGGTGCAAAACCTAAACGTACTATACTGTTTGTGGCTTTTGCTGGAGAGGAATTTGGATTATTGGGTGCAAAAGCATATGTCAAGACTCATGCAAAAGAATTGGGAAAGATTGCCAATCTGTTCAACCGGGACGGAGGGCCGACTCCACCGGTGGGAATCTCCGTTCCTCAGGCTATGTATGATGATTTTGTGGAAGTGTGCAAGCCTGTGAAAGAGATCCGTGCGGATTATCCGTTTGAGGTAAAGGTTGCGAAACCCTTTAAACGTCCTACTCAAAGCGGCGGTACGGATGCCAGTGTTTTTGCAGTGGAAGGAGTGCCTACTTTTGGTTTCAATACACAAGACATAAAAGGATATAATTTCTCTTATGGGGAAATATGGCATACGGAACGTGATCTTTATACGAAGAATATACCAGAATACCAAGAGCATGCAGCTACGGTAACAGCAGTGGTTGCTTTGGGAATTGCTAATTTAAGTAAACAGTTATCTCGTGAAGGAATGCACAAAAAGTAGCGGAAATGTTCTTTTTTTCTTCTTTTGGTGGAATAATGTCGTATTGATGTGTAAAAAATGTTAGCTTAAGTTCAATCTACTGAGATAATCTTTACCTTTGCTGCGCATATAAAGCAAAAGGTAGGTAAACAAAAAGCCTGCGATATTTGTTAATATAGAAAAGGTAAATTATCAAATAAAAGTAAATAGAAGCTTATGTCACAGATTATTGGACATATTTCACAAGTTATCGGACCGGTAGTCGATGTGTATTTTGAGGGCAAAGGCATCGACACCGATCTGCTTCTTCCAAGCATTCATGATGCATTGACTATCAAACGCAATGACGGCAGAATTCTAGTCGTGGAAGTTCAACAACACATTGGTGAAGACACAGTGCGTACTGTAGCTATGGATAGTACGGACGGTTTGCAACGTGGTATGGAAGTAATTCCGACAGGACATCCTATTACTATGCCGGTTGGTAATCAGATTAAAGGCCGGTTGATGAACGTAGTAGGTGAGGCTGTGGACGGTATGCGCCCGTTGAGTAAGGAAGGGGCGTTTCCCATTCACCGTGAGCCCCCTAAGTTTGATGAATTGTCTACTGTGCAGGAAGTGCTCTTCACAGGTATCAAGGTTATTGATTTGCTGGAACCTTATTCAAAGGGTGGTAAAATCGGATTGTTTGGGGGGGCCGGTGTAGGCAAGACTGTGCTTATTATGGAGCTGATTAACAACATTGCCAAGAAACATAACGGCTTTTCTGTTTTTGCCGGAGTCGGTGAACGTACACGTGAAGGCAACGACCTGTTGCGTGAAATGATTGAATCTGGTGTAATCCGCTACGGAGAAGAATTTAAGAAAAGCATGGAAGAAGGTCATTGGGATCTTTCCAAAGTAGATTATAATGAAGTTGAAAAGTCACAGGCCACATTGGTGTACGGACAGATGAACGAGCCTCCCGGCGCGCGTTCTTCCATTGCCCTTTCGGGGCTGACCGTTGCCGAATCTTTCCGTGACCGCAAAAACGGTGACAGCAACGGACCACGTGACATTTTGTTCTTTATCGACAATATATTCCGTTTCACTCAGGCAGGTTCCGAGGTTTCGGCTTTGTTGGGCCGTATGCCGTCAGCCGTGGGGTACCAACCGACATTGGCAACGGAAATGGGACAGATGCAGGAACGTATCACTTCTACCAAGAATGGTTCTATCACCTCGGTACAGGCTGTGTATGTACCTGCTGATGACTTGACAGACCCTGCGCCCGCTACTACATTTACTCACTTGGATGCAACGACCGTATTGAGCCGTAAAATTACCGAACTGGGTATTTATCCGGCTGTAGATCCGTTGGAATCAACCTCACGTATTCTTGATCCGCTGATTGTAGGGCAGGAGCACTATGATGTGGCTCAGCGTGTGAAGCAGATATTGCAGCGCAACAAGGAGTTGCAAGATATCATTTCTATTTTGGGTATGGACGAATTGAGTGATGAAGATCGTCAGACTGTAAACCGTGCGCGTCGGGTGCAGCGGTTCCTTTCACAACCGTTTGCCGTAGCCGAACAGTTTACAGGTGTGCCGGGTGTCATGGTTTCTATCGAAGATACGATAAAAGGATTCAAGATGATTTTGGACGGTGAGGTGGATTACTTGCCGGAACAGGCATTCCTGAATGTAGGAACGATAGAGGAAGCAATAGAAAAGGGAAAGAAGTTGCTGGATGCTGCCAGCCATAAGAAATAAAAGTAAGTATGGAACATCATGAAGATCTTCATTTGATAGTGGTTTCTCCGGAAAGTACTTTGTTTGACGGCAAAGTGGAAATAGTGACACTACCGGGGGAATTAGGCTCTTTTTCTGTCCTGTATGATCATGCTCCGCTGATATCATCACTGATAAAAGGCGAGATAAAATACACGGAGGACGAATTGGAGAAATCAATTGGAATATCGAGTGGGTTCGTTGAGGTGAGGGACAATATAGTTTCGGCCTGTGTGGAAATCTAATACATAATTATGTTTTTGTTAGCCGTAAAGAGAAAATTTATCATATCGTTGACCATATTAATGGTTGTATTGAGTTGGGGAGGAGCCTTGGTATTTCACACCTTGTTGCCTAGGTATTATTTTGCCTGGTATCCCTCCATACCGATATTTTTTTATCTTTTCGGCCTCTTTTACATATTTATGTTCGGATGCTGTTATCGGGTAAGTCCGCAAAAAATGGTGGCGGTTTACTTGGTGGCGAAAGTGACGAAGATGATGTTGAGCATCTTGATTATGTCCGTCTATGCAGTGGCGGTGGCACATCAAGTACTGTCATTTATAGGAACTTACATGGTATTCTATATTATCTTTCTGATTTTTGAAACCCGCTTCTTTTTTCATTTTGAGATAAAACATAAAAGTAATAGGTACAAGTATAAGTAATATGAGAAGTTTACGATATATAGGAACGGTTTTAATGTTGCTGATCGCTTTTCTGCAAGGAGCCAATGCCCGGGAAGAGTCGGATACTGACTATAAAGAGCAGCAGGTAGACGTAAATGAAATCGTTTTCGGACATATAGGTGATTCGTATGAATGGCATATCACTGACATAGGAGATACACCTATAGCTATACCACTGCCGGTAATCGTAAAAAGCAGTACAGGATGGCACGTTTTTCTTTCTTCTAGGTTTGAGGAAGGAAACGGAGAGTATGAAGGACTGTACATTGCTAAAGACGGTGAATATAAAGGTAAGATAGTGGAAAAGGATGCTAGCGGTAACGAAGTAAAACCTTTGGATATCTCTATTACAAAGAATGTTACCGGATTGTTTGTCAATAGTGCCATTCTGGTGATTCTAGTGTTGAGTTGTGCCCGTTGGTACAAAAAACATCCAGTAGAAAAGGAAGCTCCTAAAGGAATGGTGGGCATGATGGAAGCTTGTATCCTGGCAATCAATGATGATGTGATAAAGGGTTGTATCGGTAAGGATTATAAGCGTTATGCACCTTATCTGCTGACGGCTTTCTTCTTTATCCTGATCAATAATCTGATGGGATTGATTCCTTTCTTCCCCGGCGGTGCGAATATTACAGGTAATATTGCCGTTACCTTTGTGCTGGCTATCTGTACGTTCCTGGCTGTGAATCTATGGGGGAACAAGGAATATTGGAAAGAGATTCTATGGCCTGATGTTCCTTGGTGGTTGAAGGCTCCGTTCCCGATGATGCCGATTATTGAGATTTTCGGAATCTTTACGAAGCCATTTGCATTGATGATCCGTTTGTTTGCCAATATGATGGCCGGTCATGCTGCTATTCTCAGTTTGATATCCATCATTTTTATTACGGCGAATATGGGACCTCTGATCAATGGTTCCATGGGATTTGTTGCTGTGGCATTCGGAATCTTTATGACTGCGCTGGAATTATTGGTCGCATTTATTCAAGCATACGTATTTACCATGTTGTCCGCGGTCTTTATCGGGTTGTCCCGTACAGAAGAGATGCGTGAAGAAAAAGAAATGAAATAAATTAAATAATTAATTCAAAAAACAAACTATTATGTTACTAGCAGTTTTATTACAGTCCGCTGCTGCGGCAGGTTTAGGGAAATTAGGTGCTGCACTTGGAGCAGCTATTGCAGTAATCGGTGCAGGTATCGGTATCGGTAAAATCGGTGGTTCTGCCATGGAGGCAATTGCCCGTCAGCCGGAGGCGGCAGGAGATATCCGTATGAATATGATTATTATCGCCGCGTTGGTAGAAGGTGTGGCCCTGATCGCCATTATTGTTTGTTTATTAACTTTGTTCTTATAATTAATTTAGCATGTCATTATTAACACCTGATAGCGGTCTGTTATTCTGGATGGTCATCGTTTTCGGTATCGTTTTTGTCATTCTGGCAAAATACGGTTTTCCGGTGATCACCAGAATGGTGGATGAGCGAAAACAATATATAGACAAGTCACTGCTTGCTGCACGTGAAGCCAATGAGCAATTGGCTAATATTAAAGCAGACAGTGAAATGATATTGGCTAAGGCTCACGAGGAGCAGGCGCGCATCCTGAATGAAGCGGTCGCAACCCGCGAACGTATTCTGAAGGAAGCCAAAACACAGGCTCAGGTTGAAGGACAGAAACTGCTGGATGAAGCGAAAAAGCAGATTCAGGCAGAAAAAGACAGCGCTATCAGCGACATCCGCCGCCAAGTAGCTGTACTGTCTGTCGACATTGCTGAGAAGGTTTTGCGCAAGAACCTCGATGATGAGAAAGAACAAATGGAAATGATTGACCGTTTGCTGGATGAATTAACTGTTTCTAAAGACTGATTGTTATGTATATAGGAGTCATTTCAATGCGTTATGCTAAGGCTTTGCTGGCCTATGCCGACGAAAAGGGGACAGAGGATACTGTTTATGAGGAAGCCGGAATATTGGCAGATAGTTTCTCGAGAATCCCCGAACTTCGACAGGCATTGGATAATCCTGTATTGCCTGCTGAAACAAAGTTGAAACTGATTTGCGAAGCCGCCGGAGGAGGTAAGGTGAGCGAAGAATTGAAACGCTTTGTGGAATTGGTACTGGAGGAAAGAAGAGAGAAATTCTTGCAGTTTATGATTATGTCATACATTGACCTTTATCGGAAACAGAAGAATATCAGCGTCGGTAAAATCACGACTGTTTGTCCGGTAGCGGAAGAGGTAGTCAACCGCATACGGGCATTGGTCGTAGAGAAAACTCATGGAACTGTAGAGTTCAAAACCAAAATAGATCCGAAACTGGAAGGTGGTTTTATCTTTGAAATCGGAACTTACAGATTGGATGCGAGCGTAGCTAACCAGATAAAACGGGTAAAGCAACAGTTTATAGCTAAAAATAGAAGAATAGTATAAAATTAAAAATTATAAGTTAGAAAGTAAAAGTATATCAGTTTGTATCTTTTGGTTTTTAATTTAAGGTTAATACCTGGTCGGGCTTTAATTTTTAATTTTCAATTTTTAATGTAAAAAGATTATGTCTGAAAATATAAAACCCAGCGAAGTATCCGAAGTTTTACTTCAGCAGCTGAAAGGCATCGACACCCACCTGCAATTTGACGAGGTGGGGAATGTGCTGCAAGTGAGCGATGGCGTAGCACGTATTTACGGTCTGCGCAACGCGGAAGCCAATGAGTTGCTGGAGTTTGAAAACGGTATCATGGCTATCGTGATGAACCTGGAGGAGGACAATGTAGGTGCGGTATTGCTAGGTCCTACTGATCAGATTAAGGAAGGAATGGTGGTGAAACGTACCAAACGCATTGCTTCTATTAATGTGGGCGAAGGTATGTTAGGGCGTGTCATCGATCCGTTAGGCGTACCATTGGATGGCCGCGGACAGATTGGCGGGGAACTGTGCGAAATGCCTTTGGAGCGTAAAGCTCCCGGAGTGATCTTCCGTCAGCCTGTGAACCAGCCTTTGCAGACAGGGCTGAAGTCTGTGGATGCCATGATTCCTATCGGGCGTGGACAACGTGAGTTGATTATCGGGGACCGTCAGACCGGAAAAACCTCTATCGCTATAGATACGATTTTGAATCAGAAATCCAACTATGAAGCGGGAAAACCTGTATATTGCATTTATGTAGCTATTGGTCAGAAGGGTTCCACTGTAGCCAGTCTGGTGAATACGCTGCGTGAACGCGGTGCGATGGATTATACCATAGTGGTAGCTGCCACTGCTGCCGATCCGGCTGCATTGCAGTATTTTGCTCCGTTTGCCGGAGCGGCTATCGGAGAGTATTTCCGTGACACCGGCCGGGATGCCTTGGTAGTGTATGATGACTTGTCAAAGCAAGCCGTAGCCTATCGTGAAGTATCCTTGATTCTGCGTCGTCCCTCCGGTCGTGAGGCATATCCGGGTGATATCTTCTATCTGCATTCACGATTGTTGGAACGTGCGGCGAAGATTATCAACCAGCAGGAAGTGGCCGAACAGATGAATGACCTTCCACCCAGTTTGAAAGGCAAGGTAAAGGCAGGTGGTTCACTGACTGCATTGCCTATTATCGAAACACAGGCAGGTGATGTTTCCGCGTATATTCCAACCAATGTCATTTCCATTACAGACGGTCAGATATTCCTTGAAACCGATTTGTTCAACCAGGGTTTCCGTCCGGCTATCAATGTGGGTATTTCCGTATCCCGTGTGGGAGGTAGTGCCCAGATCAAGAGCATGAAGAAGGTGGCAGGTACATTGAAGATCGATCAGGCACAATATCGCGAACTGGAGGCTTTCTCCAAGTTCAGCAGTGATATGGATCCTGTAACGGCAATGGCTATCGACCGGGGACGTAAGAACAACCAGTTGCTGATACAGCCGCAGTACAGTCCGATGCCTGTCGGAGAACAAATAGCCATCCTTTATTGTGGTACACATAGTTTGCTGCGTGATGTACCCTTGCATAAGGTGCAGGATTTCCAGAAATCATTCCTGGAAATGATGCGTGCCGACCATCAGAAAGATGTGCTTGATGTATTGTCAAGCGGTGTGATAAATGATGATGTAACTGCAATTATAGAGAAAGTAGCAGCTGATACGGCTCAACCATTTAAAGTGAACGAATAGTCATGGCATCACTGAAAGAAGTAAAAGGAAGAATAGCCTCAGTAAATAATACGCGGAAAATTACTTCGGCTATGAAGATGGTAGCCTCTGCCAAGTTGCATAAGGCGCAGGCTGCCATAGAAAACATGCTTCCTTACGAACGAAGGCTGAATCACATCCTGACCAATTTTCTGAGTGCGGATAGTGAGGTGGAGTCTCCTTTCATTGTGAAACGTGAAGTGAAGCGTGTGGCTATCGTCGTGTTTGCCTCCAATACCAGTCTGTGTGGCGGGTTCAATGCAAATATCATCAGGCATCTGACGGTTATTCTGGATGAATACAAGTCCCTGGGTATGGAGAACGTGCTTTTGTACCCGGTAGGCCGGAAGGTAGCGGAAGGTGTGAAGAAATTGGGATTCAAGGCCGAAGGCGATTTCCAGCATATGGCGGATAAACCTTCCTATCAGGAAGCTGCCGCCTTGGCAGAGGACTTGATGAGGCGCTTTCTGCATCGTGACATAGACAAGGTGGAGTTGCTGTACAACCATTTCCGTTCTACAGCAGTACAGGTCCTGACGCGTGAAACCTATCTTCCGATAGACTTGACACAAGAGAAGAAAGAGGAGGACAAAGGCAGGATACCCGATTATATTGTGGAACCGTCTGTAGATGTGGTGATGGGGGAATTGCTCCCGAAGGTACTCCGTATGAAGATGTTCACGGTATTACTGGATTCGAATGCTTCCGAACATGCCGCCCGCACTATGGCTATGCAGATTGCTACAGACAATGCGAATGATTTGTTGCAGGATCTGACGGTGATGTACAATAAGAGCCGCCAACAGGCAATTACCAATGAGCTGTTGGATATAGTAGGCGGTTCAATGGCCTGATTTTTTTTCTTGGGGCAAGATACGCAGCATCTTGCCCCAAGAATTTGAATATCATGCGACAAGTTTATCGGAATCTTTCTATAAGTGTCATCCCTTCCATCGAAGGCGGGTTAAATAATCATAGTGCTCCCCCTCTTTGATAAGCTCCGCCTCGAATCCATTCCCGGCAGCATACAGGCTGAGTGTCTGAAAATCGACATAAAGCCAGTCGAAAGAATCTCCTTTTATATTTTTGTATTGCATCCGGAAGTCTATTTCGCCATAATAATCTCCTGCCAGATCAATCAGGAAACTCCCGTCCTCATCTTCAAAAAGATAACGGAGATCACTGGAATCCATCAAGATACATCCCCCGGGGCGAAGCAGTTGTTTCATCTTTTGAAAGAAAGCTGCCATATTTTCCAACTTCCCGATAATGCCCGATCCGTTCATCAGCATGAGGATTGTATCGAATGTTTCTAGAAAATGCGGATCGAAAAGATTCATCTGACGGACATTCCTTACCCCTCTTTTTTCCATTACTTCTACAGAACGGGGGGAAATGTCGATGGCGCATACCTCTTTTCCCATCTCTTGCAAGGCCAGTGCATGGCAGCCGCTTCCGGCTCCTACGTCCAGAGTATTTCCTTCGGCCATTTGTAAGGCAATCTGTTCCAGTTCCGGCATTTCGTCATAAGGGCGGAATAATTGATTCACGGGTATTTCGTCTTCCTCGAACTGTGAGGAAAATACACGTAACTTATCTGCTTTGTTGTGGTGGAAATAATCGGCGATGGCAGTTCCCATCGGGTCTTTATCGGAGGAAAGCAAGTTTGTTTTCATTTGGAATCATTGTTTGTTGTTGAAGTTGCAAAGGTAGGCAATTTAGTGGAGAAAATACTACATGCTTGTGTAAGATATAAACCTTGTCACTGTAACTTATCCAATCTATCATGAAAAAACAGCAATTCTGCAAAAAGAAAAAATACATTCTAATGAGAAATACATCCTTTTTTCAGATATTTGCATAAGAAACAAGGAGTGGTTGGTGGTTAATGCACCACTAGTTGATCATCATTAGTCGATAATTTTTATGAATACATTGAAACCTCGTATAGCATCTCTGTTACAACAACTGAATGAAAGGGTTTTTGAAAAGGAGCATATTGTGGCTCTGGCTCTGCTTTCGGCTGTGGCAGGGGAAAGCATTTTCCTTTTAGGCCCTCCGGGAGTAGCTAAAAGTATGGTAGGGCGCCGGCTGAAACTGGCATTCCGCAACGCTTCCGCATTTGAATATCTGATGTCACGATTCAGTACGCCGGACGAAATATTCGGCCCTGTCTCCATTTCCAAACTGAAAGACGAAGATACGTATGAGCGTATTGTCGATGGTTATCTGCCTTCTGCCACCATTGCTTTCCTGGACGAGATATGGAAAGCCGGACCGGCCATTCAGAATGCATTGCTCACCATTATCAATGAAAAAATATACCGTAACGGACAGTTTTCCATCCGTGTTCCTCTGAAAGGGCTGATTGCCGCTTCCAATGAACTGCCTGCCCAAGGACAGGGACTGGAGGCCTTGTGGGACCGTTTCCTGCTTCGCTGTCTGGTGGGAGGCATTGAGGATATGGGAGAATTTGACCGGATGATTTCCTCTACGGATGAAACGGAACCGGTGGTGGACGAGCAACTGCAGATCACCGATGAGGAATACATCCGGTGGGAAAAGGAGATGGCTGCCATTAAAATCCATTACTCTATTTTCGAAGTGATTCATGCCTTGAAAGACCGGATAGAGCAATATAACCTCCAGATACAAAATGAGGGGGGTGTGTCGTCTCCTCTGTATGTGTCGGACCGCCGGTGGAAGAAAATGGTGAAGCTGCTGAAAGCTTCCGCTTTCCTGAACGGATCGGACACTATCCGCCTTTCGGACTGTACATTGCTGTCCTATTGCCTTTGGAGTGAGATGGATCAGATGGAGGCGGCAGAGGAGATGGTGAATGCTGCCATTCAGAAAAGTGCCGAAGGCTATCTGCTGAATATAAAAGGGCTGGAACAGGACATTGAAGAACTGAAAGACCGACAATCGTCCGAACACAGTTTGCGTGAAGTGAACGATCCGGGCATACAGGTCATCGATACTTACTATTACCAGGTAGAGGGCGTCCGGATGAAAGAGCGCCTCCTTATTTTTGCAGCCGACTATCAACATCTGGATCAGACCGGTAAATTATTCTACCTGCATAAGGACAAGTACAAAGCCAACTGCTGTATTCTGAAGAAATATGATTCCATACTCCATGCCAAAGTTCCGCGTAATAAGATATATACGCTGAAAAAAGGGCTTCGTTCCATTTATATCAATAATTATGAATATCACTTGATGTGCTATGAGAATTGTCCTCCACCGCCGCCCGAACCCGAGCCGGAGGATTTCGGAGCCAAATATAAATCGGTGGCCGAAGCGTTGGACAGAGTGGAGAAGGATTGGTCCGGGCTGCTGGATGCGGAAACGGAATATTATGAGAAGCATTTGTTTCTCAGCGAAAGGCAGCGGGCTTCCATGCGGAGGATGCTTCGCCACCAGAAGAATACCATAGACCGATATAAGAATGATTTGAACGAAATGGCAGATGCGTACCGAAAAGAGAACCAGGAATATAAGGTTGAGAGATCTGAAGATGATCTATTCTCAGGAACTGAAAGATAGGACATTCAAAGCATACGAGGAGGATGTGAGCAACGGGGTGGTGCGTCAACGCGAACTGGAAGAGAAAGTGTTGATGTACTATCGGCGTACCACACCTTCTTTGCAGGAATATTATTCCCGCTACACTCCGGAGTGGGAGGCTTTCTATTCTTCGGAACATCTGCCGGATATGGCATTCTTGCAATACTTGAAGCAGATGCGCGGTGCTTTCAAAAAGAGGTATGAACTGGCGGAACTGAATATTGACTATTATATCAGTTTGCTGGAGAATGCTTCTCTGCTGAGAGGAGAGGGGGCCCGGACCAAGGAGTTCTTTTTGGATAAATGGCATCAGTTGCTTACCCGCAAAGAGTATGACTATCAGTACATGCATATAAACAGTTTATGTGAAGGTTTTGATTTGTTGATCCGGAAGCAAGGAAAGGAGTCGGGTAACAAACTGTTGGGGTCGCGCATGGAGTGGCTGCTTCATAATTATCCTGATTTGTACCGGAGGATGCTTCCGTATGAAACAGTGATGAAGCGCAATCCGGCTATCCGGCAATTGGCGCGTCTGCTGGGCAAGAAGCACCGGGACCAACAAAAATACGATTCTTTGTCGGGCGTAGATAAAAAGAGGCTGATCAGGCACTCTCCGCATAGTGATATCACAGGGGTGACTTTGGGAAATGATTTGAACAGTTTGCTGCCCGTCGAGTATTGCTATCTGGCGGATGATGCGCTGCGTGCCGTATTTATGGAACGATATGCCGAAAAGAGATTGCAACTGTTCGATTACCAGTCCAAGGAAACGGAACCGGTAAAGGATGACAAGCATAAGGTTTCGGGGCAAGGACCCTATATTATCTGTGTGGATACTTCCGGCTCCATGCAGGGAAACAGAGAGATCTTGTCCAAATCGGCTATTTTGGCTATAGCGCAACTGACGGAGAAAACCCATCGGAAATGTTATGTCATCAATTTCTCGGATGAGGCTGTATCGTTATTGATTGAAGATTTGGGGCGGGATATGCCCAGGTTGGCGGAGTTTCTGAATAAACGTTTTGACGGTGGAACGGATATAGAGCCGGCTCTTCGGGAAGCTGCGCATATCATCAACGGAAATGATTTCCGTGAATCGGATATCGTATTGATCTCAGATTTCGAGATGCCGCCTTTATCCCGCGATTTAATGGAACAGGTAAAAGTGATTAAGCGGAGGAAGACCTCTTTCTTCGGATTGGTGTTCGGCAACAAGCCTGAGATGGAATACTTGAATCTTTGTGAACGTTATTGGGAAATGTAAGTTACAATTCTGTTACATAAATATGAAATGAATATTACTTGCTTTCTGCGCGTAATAACTTCATCATCAAATTAATGGTTATTCATTTTTAGTATAGGTCATTCCTCTTACATTTGTTATAAAGTAAAAAACAAAAGAATACAATGGGAAGAATGACTTATGTTAAAGCATTGATGTGCCTGTTATTCCCCTCTGCTGCTTTAGTTGCCCGCGCGCAACACCCGGTTGCCGGGGATTTGAAGTGTAAACTGACCGGACGGATGCTTATGGATGGTGGCGTTTATTTAAAGAATGATAACCTGTTTGGTAACGGTACGGAGTTTAATGACTTGCGGTTGGGGGTGAAAGCGACCTATCAGAATTGGAGCATGAAAATGGAGGTGGGGTATGTAGGGAATAAGGTTTCCATAAAGGATGCCTTTGCTGCTTATACTTCGGGCAAGCATATTATTCAGGTGGGACAATTTTATGAACCTTTCACCTTGGACATGCTATGCAGTACGTACGATCTTCGTTTTCACCAGTCACCGGGAATCGTGCTGGCTTTGACCAATGGCAGACGGATGGGAACCTCTTATACCTACAATGGAAAACATTATTATGCTTCCGGAGGCTTCTTTACAGACAGTGACCTGGGTAATGTGAAAAACATTTCACAAGGATATGCCATAGACGGTCGTTTGGTGTATCGTCCTGTAAACGAAGAGGGAAAATTGTTACACATAGGTGCGGCGGTGGTGTATCGTACTCCGGATAGCGCATTGCCGGGAGATGAAGACGAGAATACGTTTATTTATAAATCTCCGGGGGTAAGCACTATTGATAACCGGAATCTTATTTACGCCAAGGTAGATCATGCAAAGTACCAGTTGAAACAAGGGGTGGAATTAATGATCGCTCATCAGAGGTTCTTTTTGCAAGGGGAGTATATACGGACTATGGTGAAGCGTGAACAGAATTTCACAAATTATGCAGGACATGGCGGATATGTGCAATGCTCCTGGTTGTTGACAGGCAGGCAATATGGGTATGATGAAGCATTGGCTTGTCCGGGCAGACCTGTGGGGCGGGCATTGGAGCTGTGTGGAAGATTTAATATCCTTGATATGAATAATGAGGAAGCCGGTGTGTGGGGAGGGGCTCAAAAGGATTTTTCATTGGGCGTGAATTATTACATGAATAAGCATATAGGGATGAAGCTGGCTTATAGCTGGGTGATGCCGGGAAAGCATATAAAGGAGATTAGTGATAAGAATTTCAGTGTCGTGCAGCTCCGGTTCCAAATGATCTTGTAACGGAAGAAGGGTAGAAACAAATTCGGGCGCAATCACTGCGCCCGAGCCATAAAGCTAGATTTATTTTTTATTTTGCGACGGTCTTGATAGCTTCAATCAATCTGCTGAAATCTTCGGGGAACACATCACCGATGTTTCCGATGCGGAAAGTATCTGCCTGGGAAATCTTTCCCGGATAGATAACGAATCCTTTTTCCTTCAACTGATGATAGAATTCCTTGAAATCGAACTCCTTGTCAGGATAAAGGAAGGAAGTGATGACAGGGGATTGGACTTCATCTTTCAGTAAGGTCTTGAATCCCAGTGACCGCATACCTTCTACCAGTACATCGTGATTACGGCAGTAGCGTGCATGCCGGGCTTCCACACCGCCTTCGGCTGCCAGTTCGTCCATGGCTTGTTTAAAGGCACGCACTACATGTGTAGGCGAGGTGAAGCGCCATTTTCCATGTCCTTTCTCCATCGCATCCCATTGGTCGTAGATGTCCAGAGAAAGACTCTTTGATACTCCTTTACAATATTGTAATTCGGATTTACGTGCAATGATGAAACCAAAGCCGGGAACTCCCTGAATACATTTGTTGGCACTGCTGATCATAAAGTCGATGCCTAATTCCTCTACATCCAACGGCACGCCGCCAAAGCTGCTCATTGCATCCACTATCAGCTTTTTACCATGCATCTTTACCATGTGGGCTATTTCCTTTAACGGGTTCAGGATACCGGTTGTAGTTTCGCAATGTACCACTGCCACATGCGTGATTTCTGCATTGTGTGCCAGATAATCATCCACATACTCCACAGATACTTGTTCTGTTTCATCAAAGGCCAGCATATCATAGTTCATTCCATGATATTCTGCAATGTTTCCCATGCGGTCTCCGTATGCACCGTTGCTCAGAATCAATAATTTGTGTTTGGGCGTAATCACACTTCCCAAGGTCGCCTCTACGCAATAAGTACCGCTTCCCTGCATCAGGATGCTGGTGTACTCATCTGTTTTTCGTGTAGCCAGTTGTACCAATCCTTTACGTATTTCCTCTACGATGTGAACATTGTAGTCTTCATCCCATGTGCACCAGTCGGTCATCATGGCTGTTTTTACGCTTTCAGAAGTGGTTAAAGGGCCGGGGGTTAAAAGTAAGTATGGTCTCATAATCGTTTAATTCATTTTATGGTTAATAATTTCAATAATTTCGGGAAGTTCGGCAATGGTGTTTACTACATAATGCGCACCTGCCATATACATACGTTTTCTGACTGCTGCCATGCGTCTGTTCAACTCTTCTGCAGGCAGTTTTCCGGTTTCCTCTTGGGTGAGTCCCATTTCGTTGCTGCCCAGAATCACACCGACAGTCCATACACCGGCATTCACACCTTCTTTGATATCGGCTATCGTATCCCCGTATTTTATTACGCTTTGAACGGAAGGTATGGCCAGATCAATCATGTTCTGGTAAATCATGTAGGGTTGCGGACGTCCTGCCGGAAGATTGTTGGAAGTCACACAGTTGTCTGTGGTATAGCCATGGGCGGCGGCACCGGGCAGCACAATGTCCATCATGGCAGTAGTATATCCGGTGGTGGAACCTATCTTGATGCCGTCCCTTTTCAGTTTCTCGATTACTTCGATTACACCGGGAATAGGAGTCGTATATTCTTCCAGGGAGGCGAACAAGTGTTTTTCGAATTCTTTGTATATGGATACCACATCTTCCTCAGTCCAGTTGCGGTTATAGTTTTGTTTGAATTGCTCCGTCACACTTGGTAACTTGAATAATTCACGGATATGGTCTATTTTGGTCATACCCATGGGGCCTCGTGCTTCTTCCATTGTCACTGTCAGTCCTTTCTCGGCAAAAGCTTTCAGGAAAGCGGCTACCGGAGCGAAGCATCCATAGTCTACAGCCGTTCCGGCCCAGTCCATAATAACACACTCAATTTTCTTCATCTTCTTGTTTGTTGTTTATTTGGTTATACTTTTATTTTTATGTTATGGGTTACAGATGTTTTCTGCTGTTTCCTTTAAGTTGGTTAACGCCATCGGTGAAACGATGATCTTTTTATTTTTTTCTTCTTTTCTCAGCTGTCTTTCCAATTTATACCGTTGCATCAGATAGATGACCGAACCGATGAATGCAATGCTGCACACAATGCCTACCCATCCCGAGAACTGGTTATAGAACTCCATCCAATTGATATCCGGGCTGCAAAATTCCTTGAACAGCAGTACACAGACAGTTCCTGTATATCCGATAAAGTCGATGGTGGCAATGAAGAATCCCACATTTCCTTTAATCTTGAAGCAGGCAATGAAGCGCTCGAAGAACAGAGTCTGGAAACTAAGATAAACGATGTACAGGCTCAGACTTTGGAGGAACAGCCAGTAAAGGGTAGGCAGTTGCAATGCATCATAATTAAAAGCCAGATAGCTGATTGTGCCCGCTCCACCAATAACCATAGCCAGAAGCACCTGCAATACTCTGTAGTTGCTGTTTATTAACGACATCATGGCAAAGATTCCCAAAATAATCAGCGTCACCATGCCGTCCACTTGTGCGAACAACCAGGAAGAAATAGTGCTGACATCAATGATATTGACCAGAAAATCTTCTTTTATATCACGTAAAATAGTGATAAACAGATTGGCGAAGAACAGCATGATCAGCAAGGGCATATAACTTTTGAACAGTTGTCTGCGTTGCTCTCCGTTCAAGGTGACACGTTCCGAACGGAGGGCGCGGTCTTCATCTGTGGGTTGTGGCAACTTGTTGAGCGACCACCCCATGAGGATAAGGAGCGGGAAGGCTAAACCACCTATCAGGGCGGGCATCCAGAATTCTGTGACACCAAATGTATTGACTACAAACAATCCCATAGATTTAGCCATTCCTGAGCTCACCGCCATACTTACCCCCAGCAAGCTGGCCAATATATCGGTAACTTTGCGTCCTTCTATGAAACTGAAGATGACTCCCCACATGCATCCCAATGCCAGTCCGTTGAAGAATAGGGCAAACACATTAAAGGGTTGGGGGAGTAATCCGAAGAAGACTAAAGCGAGTTCTGCAAGGGCTACGGAGCATACCATGAACTTCAACCGGTCCTCGCGCTTCAATTCTGAAACAATCTTGATGGCAAAGAACTTTGAAATAAGGTAGCCGAAAATCTGCATGATGGTAGTGGCTACTTTATAGTCCATCCCGAAGAAATCCATTCCGTCAAAGGTGGCAGCTGTAAAAGGTTTGCGCAGGGCATATACCAGTGAGTATGACAGTAGTGCCGCCCCTCCTGCCCACAGGATAAACAGGAAACTGGATATCTGTTTGTTTGTTTCGCTTTTTGCTTCCATTATACTAATTGATATTGACTAATTGTTTTGTTTCTTTTCTTTGTAGGAACCTCACTCCTCGTGTCCTTGGATTGCTGTTTCCGGAAGCAAAAGTAGGGGCCTTCCGAGAGAGAAAAAATGAATCTTTATGATTAATATTTTTCATATTCCACCTGTTGTATGATGTAACATTAATGTAATGTATATGTCATTGTATGTTCATATAAAAACTTGTATTTTGCAAGTTCAATAAAGAAGAAGAGAACAATGAATGATTTGATAGAAATATACCGAAGAATAGAATATATCCGTAGCAATGGTTTGAAAATGAAGGAGATAGCAGATTATGTAGATATGGCTCCCAGTGTCTTGTCTGCTCTTTATTCCAGCGTTCTGCCCACTTATGTAACCTCATTGAAACAAGGACACTCTGAAGAAGATTCATTAGATTTGGCTTTGGCGCAGGTCAATAATGTGTCAAAAAAACGTCTGTTGGGCAATTTGGCAAGTATCAAAGAGTTGCTTTTCAGTTTGGAACCTGCCCATGGTGAGGCAAAGACCAATCCTTTTATGGAGATGATGACTGCCGAGATGCAACGTTCCGTGCAGGAAGTTTATAATTATAGCGGAAGTTATCTGAGCTATAGTCTTTCTTCTTCGTGCCAATGCCTTAAAGTGGAACCCTATCTGATAGAGGCTTCCGAAGACAATACGTATGTGAAGGTGACTCACATGAGTGCCTATAATACAACGCATCGGGGAGTGGGGTTGTTCAATAATCATCAGAACGGGTATATTTTCTTTAACGAGCGTGAGTCACCGCAAATGGCTTTGTTCAGTATTTATCTGCAATTGCCGATGTATGATTTTCCGCCGTTCCTTAAAGGTTTGTATCTTAGTCTGGATTACAACAGGAATCCGATAGCGCGCCGTATCTTGTTTGTAAAGCAAGGAGACAGTACAGACATGGAGGAATTCCTGGAACTGAAAGGGGAGCTGGTTCCACTCGATAAGTTGACAGAATTACAAAAGAAGTATTATGACTATACTTGTCAGGAGGGAGATTGTATCCGTACCTGCATGGTTCCGTCTCCCCAACTGAATGAAAATGATTTGGAGAGGGAAAAAAAGATTTTGTCTTTATGATTCGTACATTGGAAACGGCTTGTAATAACAACATATCGCATCCGTCGCTGTTACATAAGCCTTTTCTCTTCCTTGATCAAGCCTTTTTATACGGATGTATTCTATCTCCCAAGTCTTTGGAGTTATCTCCATAAGCTTTGGAGTTGACTCCCAAGGCTATGGAGATAACTCCAAAGACTTGTGGAGATAAAACAAACAGGAAGAAAACCTTTACCCCTACGGCGGGAAAGGTTTAGAGATATGGGTAAGATCTTTTAAGGATGAATCAGATTACAAGGCTACGCATTCCTTACGGAGGAATACCCTTTTGCAGACTTGCCCATCCACTGTAGGGATGGATTTCATTCCATTCCTGCAATGGATGATGTTTTGTCAATGCTTATGATAGAAATGTACTTATATTACCCGATGCGGAAATATAAAGTTTATGCATGGCACGGGTGCAGGCTACATATAACATGCTGCGGTCTATTTCTGTTCTATAGTCTTTATCAGTTACAAATGGAACAATCACTTCGTCAAATTCCAGCCCTTTTGCCATGTGGGCTGTAGTAATGACCACCCCATTGACAAAAGCTACACTTTCTTCTGTCAGCAAACAGATCTTATCAGACAAATGATTGATGGCTGCATACAACTTGTCCGCTTGTTTTACGGTTTTGCATATAATACCCATGGATACATCAGCTCCTTTCAGGAAAGAGGTGATGAGGTTTTCTATCCATTCTATCTCTTTCTTTTCAGTAGGCAGCAAGGCGACTGCCGGTTCCTCTCCATGACGCTCTATAGCTTCCAGTTCCTCGTTCTTGGCAATGCGTTGGGCAAACTCTGTGATTTCATACGTGGAGCGATAACTTTTACAAAGCTTCATCACTTCCGAGCCGACCAGTACACGTTGGATCTGTTCGCAGGTGGTGGAACTGTATGGATTTACTGATTGCTTTGCATCTCCCAATATTGTTTTCCGGCAAGGGAATAATTTAGCCAGAACTTTGTATTGTATCGGAGTATAGTCCTGCATTTCGTCTACCAGCAGATGCTTGATGCCATACATGGTTTTATTATCTTCCAGGGCCAGTTTCAAATAAAGTAATGGAGCTACATCCGCATATTCCAATTTCCGGTTTTTACCCTGCTTGAACATTTCCGGTTTTCCCAGCCAGTCATAAAATCCCTTGTACAAGTCGAGGTCTTTATTGTTGAACATCTTTTTCAGTTCATTACCCAACTGCCGTATCTGTATTTTTCCCATCGGCTCTTGGTGATAGGTGAAAGTCAGTTCGCGGGCAATTTCTTCTGCCATTGGTTGGAAACGGCTTCGCATGGGCAGGCGGTGCCATGCCGCGAAACGTTCTTTCAGGTACTCGGCAGGGATAGGGATACGCCCTGCTTTCAGGTCGGTTGGCCGAAATGCGTTTTGTTCCAAATATAGAATGTATTTATCCATCTGCTGGATAAATTCGGTGGTGGATTTGAATCGGATACGTTCTATAAAATCTTCTTCCTCTTTGTCCAGTATTTCGGCCACCTGGTCAAAGAAGGTTTGTATTTTATATTTGTTGTCCAGTGTTTTGAGCATTAATTCCTCAAAGCCGCATTCTTCAATTTTTTCTTCTCCCAATTCGGGAAGTACGTTCGAGATGTAATCGGCAAATACTTTATTGGGGGAAATGATCAGGATATCATTGGACGTGATTTCCCCTTTGTGCCGATATAGCAGATAGGCTACGCGGTGCAAGGCGATGGATGTTTTTCCTGAACCGGCTACTCCCTGGATAATCAGGGTGTTCGATGTATCATTACGGATAATTTTATTCTGTTCCCGTTGGATGGTGGCGACTATATTCTTCATCCGGTCATCGGAGTTTCCACTCAATTCCTTCTGAAGGATGTCATCTTGAATATTCAGTGAACTTTCCAGCATGAATTCCATTTTTCCGTCACGGATGCGATACTGGCGTTTCAGACGGATGTTACCTTTCACTTCTCCCGAGGGGGCGTCGAAATGCGCTTCTCCTAATTCATAATCATAGAACATGCTGGAGATGGGGGCACGCCAGTCGTGTATCAGATTTTCATTGGTGGGAGGATTGAAAAATGAGTGTATACCTATATATAATGGCAGGACTTCGGGTTGCCCTTTTTCTTGAAAGTCGATGCGACCGAAATAGGGGATGGCCATCATTTTGCGATAACGTTTCTTTTTCTCGGCCAAGGACTCGCTGGCTGCTACTTGTTGGGTGACTATCTGCCGGACCGCACTTTTCTCGGCTCGGTCCAGTTCGGACAGATTTTCCCACAAGTAGAGTTTGTGCTCCATTACGTCTTTGGATTTATCTTCAATGGCCTTATCCATCTGTTCGATATTGGCAGCTAATAAAGCAATAATATCCATGAGATAGGCTTTTTCTTCCTTTTCAGTCCGGTTAAATATCATAGCGCGTATTGGTTTGTAGTTTTATTATCGGGCGAAATTACACAAATATGTTTAATGTTATTCCCTTTGTATGGAGAAAAGTGGATGTAAATTTGTTCTTTGTCCGGTTGTTTGGGTTACTCTGATATGAATATTACAGGAATGGAAGCCGCTCTTTTCTTTGTGGAAAAAAGGTGGAGGAACTTTCACAAGCTCTCCGTCCCAACCGTAGCAGGTACATGTAAAGAGAATGTTCACGGAAAAAGAATAATGCACAATCTTTTTTGAGAGATTGTGCATTATAATATAGAAATATACAGTTTGTTATTACTGGCTTTTATAGCTGTTTATCTGAGATTAACCGTGCGATGCGGGTCTTGTTCTGTGTTCCTTTGGTAAGCAGGTAAACGTGCTTATACGCATCGCGGTTCAGTTCGGTGGGAGAACCGTTGATAAGAATGATATTCCGGTCATTGGCGAATTTCAGGATACCGCTGATGTTGTTGGGATGTAGTTTGCCTATTTCATCCATCATGCAGTGTAACTTGAAATCTTTGAATTTGCGGGATGCTCCTTCCTTGAACACATTCAGCAACATGATGTTTATCATCGCTTTTACCAGAATGTCGGTTCCTTCCGACCCCACATTGGCTATCTTCTCGATAAATCCGGTGTCATTGCCGTTCTCCACAATGCGGAAACGCAACTCGAAGGAATCATACAGGCGGATACTGTCATAGCGGTAAGCATGTATTTCCTTGATAAAGGTACGCAGCAAAGTGATAGCCTCTTCTTTCACCAATTGCTCCTTGGCAGAGGAGAACAGGTTGGTTTCCGGTGAGAGGTCATAGCCGTAATCATGGTAATATTTCTGTATCTCACGCAGAATATTCACTACGCGGTTGCTGCTCTCTTCCACTTTCATTTCAATGCGCTGGATGACTCCCACAAAATTGCAGGTGGCGAAACCTTTATTGATTTCACGGATCACATCTTGAATATCATCTTCCGATGAAGTCAGCATGGAGGTGTCCATACTGATACGTTTGAAGGTATCCCAATGCTCGTTGTTGATGCGGCGGATGTATTCGTCTATGCGGTGTTCTTCCACAAAGTCGTGCAGTTCGTCGGCAAAGCGTACATATTCCCAATCCTCGTTGAATTTTACGCGGAACTTGAAGGTGTTGTCCTCATCAAAATGTCCGGTGAAAAGGTTCACTTCTTTACGGAGCTTGCTTTGCACCTGCGTGAATTGGTTGGCCTGGCGGGTCAGTTCGTCAATCAGCTCCATACAGGTCTTGGTGGTCTGCATGGTTTGCGTGTTTTCGGAACGGAATATATCCTGATGCGGTTTATACCAGTCGTATGCCGGAATCTTGCTGTAAGCCTCCAGGTTCTTTTGCAGTTCCCTTACATTTTCTTCCGCTTCTTCCCATTCTTTGTTCAGAAGGTCTATTTTTTCTTGTAGGGAGGATGTTTCCACTCTCAGCGTTTCCCGTTCCAATTGGAGCAGACGTTTTTGTTCATCGTGCTCCCGTTGCCATCCGGGAATACGGTCTATCAAATCCCGTTTGTCTTTTTGGTATTCGATGACCAGTGTCGCATTCTCCTTAATGAAAGAAAGCTCTTTTTCCAGTTGGACCAGTTGGTTGGCAATGTCTTGCAGACGTTCGGTATCTGCTCCCTGCGAGTGAAGCTCTTTCTGCATATCCGCTTCATATTCGGTTTTGATGGAGGAAATTCTGCGTTGTTCTTCTTTTTCTTCCTTCCCGATAACTTCCGCTTGTGTCTTTTTTTCGGCGGCAAGAGCCTGTTGTTGCTTGTTCCATTCCTGCTTCAGGCTATCCAGTTTCTCTGTCTTTTCTTTGTTCAGGTTTTTTAGCTTGCTGTTTATACCGTCCAGTTCGGCAACCCGTTTGCGCTGTTCGTTTTCCAATCGGTTTATTTTGGCATTCCGTTCCTCATTGGCTTTCTTCTTCCACTCTTCCAAGTCGAGCATATCCTGCTGGTATTGGCGTTCCAATTGTTCCAGTTCATACTCTATTTGGCTGATAATGGCTTTTTGTTCCTTTATCTGCGGTTGGTATTTGCGTTTCAACTGTTCCTGCAACTCCTCCCTTTCAGTTTGCTGGCGTTGCATGGCAGCAGTGATTTCTTCCAGACGTTTTTCACCGTTTTCTTTCTCGACGATATAATCGTCTATGGATTTGATGGGGCGGTGGATGCTGTCTAAATTAATGGAAATGCCATAGAATGAGTTTCCCCCCTCAATGGTAATTTGCGGAAAAAGCCCCCGTTGCCATAAAATGCTCTCATCACACAGTTTGCCGATATTCTCTTCCCATCCCTTTTTGTTTTCTTTCAGCCAGCCTTGCAAGGTGTCTTTGCTGTTGTTCAGAAAAGCTTGTAATTCGTCTATGCGGGGACGGAGTTGCAGCATCTCCTGTTGCAGTTTTTGCAAGGTCAGGTCTTTTTCTTTCAACTGTTTCTGCTGTTCCTCTTCCCAAGTCATGGTCAGTTCCTTGATGATGAGCTGCGCTTGGGCGATACGGTTTTTCCGTTCCGTATGAAAGTTGGCATAGTTTTGGATACGTGTTTTCAATTCTTGTTGCTCTTCCTCAAAGAAAACCTCCTTTCTGCATAATTTTATCTGGTAATCTATAGCGTTCAGTTCGCCCAGTTTCTCGGCTTTCAGCGGATGGAGTTGCTGTGACAGGCTTTCGAACTCCTGGTAAAGGGAATCAGTGAACCGCTGGTATTCTTTGCGGGCCTCTTCCAGACGCTCGTTGTATGCATTGTTTAATGTATCCAGTTGTTTGATTTTCGCTTCATGAATCTTGTTCCATTGCTCGTCCAAGGCCTGAATCAGCGATTTATACTTGGTGGATATTTCCATATATTGTGAGGTAAGGATGCGTTGTTCTTCCAGCAATCCCACCTGCCGGTTCTTCCATTCCTCTTTTTTGGAAGAGCGTTCTATAATCTCTTCTATGTTCTTGTTCTGATAGTCCTTTTCTTTGCCTAATGCCTTTTGCAGTTCGTTGTTCAGCACTGCCAGCGCTTCCTGTAACTTGTCGCTGCGTTTGCGCGATTCATCCTGAAGCTCCTGTTTCCGGCGTATCAGTTTTCCTTTGTCGGCATCCGTGCGGTCTTGTTTCTCTTTCCATTGGGGAAGGATACTTTCGGCTTTGCGGAAAGCGGCAACCAGTTCGCGGCAATTCTGCACCAGTCCGCCTTGCAGTTTGGATGTTTGTTGGGATAACAGTGTGATTTCCCGAGCCTGTTTCCGGGTTTCCCGTTTCTGAAATTCTTCGATATCCTTCAGACGGGTTTCAAAGTTTTTCAGATGCTCCTTGTAACTGTTCAGGTCGATGGCCGTTTCATCTTCATTCAGAGAAGAAATGATTGTTTTCTTGATAAATTCAGCATCCAGTTTCGAATTCAGCAACACGTTCTGTATAGTGCGCGGAATATTCTGGTATTGCTTGCTCTCCATCAGCGAGTACCGGCTGAACTCAGGACTTGTACTGTTTCCATACAGAATGTTCCGATACTCGTCGTAGGTATAGATGATACGTGAATATTCTATGCCATATTGGTCCAGCACGGCACGCACGCGGTCGCTCTCGCTATAGGCCACCCGATTCTCGTCTATAAAGAATTCTTTGCGGTAAGGAGAGTGGATGAAGCGGTAACATACACGGTTCATCGATTTGAAACTCAGAATACAGAACGCACCGTTCTCTGTTGCCACTTCGTAAACGATATACGAATTGGAGTAGGGAAAATAGTAATCCGTGTAATTCTGCTTTTCCACCGAAATGCCCAGCCGTTGCGTGTCGGCATTGTAAAAGAAAAGGATAGCACGCAGAAGGGTACTTTTTCCCACTCCCTGCGTACCGATGAAGTGAACGTTTCCGTCCAGATAGATATCGTCCGAATAAGGGATATTCGCACTATTGATAAAGATAATTCTACTCAGGTTTCTCATCTTCGGTTTCGTCGTAAATGTTGATACTTTCAATCAGTCTTTCCAGATAATGCCAGGCGCTCATCACTTTATACGTATTGGTTTTCTCATTTTCCTGTTCCAGGAACGAGTCTTTGGTGAGCTGGCGTATCATGTTTTCCAGCACTTCCTTGCGGATGTCCTTGTCCGAGAAGTGTTTCCGCATACCGTCCAGTTTGTTTTGGAGCAGCATGTTGATGTTGGTTTCCACCAATATCTGTTCGGGCTGGAAGCGGAATCCGGGACCGAATGTTTCATCGTAGGTTTTGAAAAAATCGAGCACATCTATCCAGTAATAGGCACGCATGATTTTTTGCTCCAGTGTGGCTTTAGGTTCTATACGGGAGAAGAAGAAATATTCGTTTCCCCGTTCCAGTGTATAGTTTATTTGTGAGAAATACTGATAGAGAGATTCGTAGTTCTCATCTATTTCATTATACATATCGCGTACTTCTTCGCTGGTGCTGTTGGAACTGATGAACAGTCCTTTTTGCAGGTATTCAAAGATGGATGCGGTATTATCGGGTATTTGTATATTTAAATCCATAATTCTCAGAGTGGGTATATTTTAGCATATTCATATTGATTGTGGAGTCCGAACTCGTTCCGGATTTCCAGTTGGCTCTCGTAAAGTGAGACAATCTGACAGAAGAACGTGGTACGTTCCTTTTCATCCACTTCGCGATGGAAATGATATTGCAACAGAAAGGAAAAAAGGTCGCTGACCGGCTCTCCTTTCCAGCGGGCTTCTGCCCCCGACTGCACAAAGGCGGTTACCACTTCGTCCAAATTAATCACTTCTTCGTACATGGCCTGTGCTTCCAAGTCTTCTTCACTGAAAGCTCCGGCTTCATTTTTCCGTACAATTTCACGATACTTCTGATTGCTGATAACTTTCAGAATGATGGGACGCACTTCGTCACTGGCCAAATAGCTGGGGGACAGTTTGAACGATGCTTGTGTATTGCCTTCCAACAGGAGGGAGCGTTCCCGTTCCATTATTTCAGACAGATTACTCCGGGCACGTAACTCGAACTGATCTTGCAGATATTTTACTTTTCGTATTTTTTCTACCAGTATCACCTGATTCTTTATTTGGTTCAGGTAATTGATGATATCCTGCTGGGCACGAATCAGACTGTGAGCTGATAGTTGCAGTTCCTGCCGCAGTTCGAGCAGGATGCGGGTCAGCTCTTCGTCAGTGGCTTGGCGGAAGAAATCCCGTTCTTCATGCAGAATCAGATGTTCGGTAGAGTCTATCAACCGCTGGATGTTGATTCGTTTCTTGTCCAGATTTTGCAGTTTGGCTATTTTTATCTGGTATGTGGGCTCGTGTTTGAAAGCATTATCAATATTGTGTTGAAGGTTGATAATGTTCCGTATCGTTACACGTGCCAGTTTCTGAAAGGTAATCTTGATATTGCGTACATAACTTTCCTTGCGCGACTGGATCTTTTCTTTCAGGTAGTAGTCCATCAGTTCGTGCAGGTACTCTATGTTTTCCTCTACGGTAGCCGTGTTGATTTCCTCGTTCGCTTCCAGCAGCAGTTCGAAGAAATCAAGGAATCGGGCATCCAGTTCCACAAAGTTTCCGTTTTGGTGTATGATTTCCTTTTCGATGAGTATCTTTAAACGGTTTTCATCCTCTTTCAATAGGGCTAGTGCGTCCGAGTATCGAAAACTAAGTACTTTTCTCTTCTCAAACATCTCTACCAATAGCCCTTTAGCTACAAAAATCGTATTTATTATTTCGTGAATTGATCGGAATATATACATTGTTTTTTCTCCAAAAAAGTCCGGCGAAGTTACTTTAAATGGTTGGAAAAACCTAGCGTTTTATGCTAAAAAGCATATAAATAGTGAAGTAAAAGGTGGAAAATGTTGGAGTATAAATGGGCAAGAGGGAAGTCGTTGCATGAAGTGTCTGTCGCTTAATGGTGCTATATTTCTCAGATGCGGCTGGCACGAATAACGTAGTTCGTGCCGGCGCGTCTGGAAAATAGAATACTTTAGGAGCTTTACGGTTCTGAATGAAATAAAGGCAGATAAACCGGATGCCTATATTTTAGAACAGTTGGGCTGTGCGGGTTATTTGCAGGCTAGTTCGAATATCTCTTTACTGTATTCTTTGTTCAGTTTTACATAATTACCTACTAATTCACCTTTGTTTTCATGCAGTTTTTTCACTAGCAGTTCAATATCAGGATGTTCTATACCCAATTCTTTGAAATTGACCGGCAGGCCCATGTATCTGAAAAAATGCTTCAATCGTGATATGCCGGCAAGTGCCATTTCTTCCAAATCCTCATTCTCGGGAACTCCGAAAACGCGGTTTGCAAACCGGGCAATCTTTTTCGGGTTATGTTCTGCCATGAATGTCATCCATGCAGGTACGATTACTGCTAGTCCTGCTCCATGTGTCACATTATATACAGCACTGATTTCATGTTCCAGAAAATGTGATGCCCAGTCTTCCTCACAACCTACTCCGCAAGTACCGTTATGGGCAATTGTCCCACACCACATGATATTGGCGCGTGCTTCGTAATCGTTCGGGTTCTGCTTCACTTTATATGCTTCTTTGATGATAGCCATCAAAGTCCCTTCACACAGCCGGTCACTGATTTCTACATCGGGAGTGTTGGTAAAATAACGTTCCATAATGTGTACCATCATATCGGCAATGCCACAAGCTGTCTGGTAGGGGGGGAGAGTATAGGTCAGCTCCGGATTCATCACAGCAAAAACAGGCCGTAGTAATTCCGGTACACGCAAACTTAGTTTTTGCAGACCTTCCAGTTTGGTAATCACCGTATTGCCCGAACCTTCGCTGCCGGCAGCGGGAATAGTAAGTACCACACCCACTTTTAAGGCCTTCTTCACTTTGGCTTTTCCTATATAGAAATCCCAAAAATCACCTTCGTAGGGCACTCCTGCCGCAATGGCTTTTGCAGTGTCAATGACAGAGCCTCCCCCTACGGGAAGCATAAAGTCCACGCCTTCTTTGCGCGCCAGTTCAATGCCTTCGTAAACTTTCGGGTCAGTAGGATTAGGTTGTACGCCTCCTAATTTTACATAATCCACTCCTGCCTGTTGCAGAGAATCTTCTATGCGTTGCAGTAATCCGCTGCGAATAATAGAGCCTCCACCGTAAACAATCATTGCCTTCCGGGCGTTATACTTTTTAGCAAGAGTACCGGTTTGGATATCTGTATCCTTGCCAAATACAAACTCGGTAGGGCTGTAAAATACAAAATTGTTCATTTGCTTACTCCTTATATTATTTTGTTGTTTGAAACCAAAACAAAGTTAAGGAAATATATTACCTTTGCCGCCTAAATTTAGTAAAAAGATGAAAACGGACATTGAAATAGCACGCAGCATTGAGCTGGTCAAGATTAAACAAGTGGCTCGGGAAACCGGTATTCCTGTAGAGCACATCAGTAACTACGGGCGCTATATTGCCAAAGTGGATGAAAGTCAGATAAACGAAGAAAAGGTGCAGCAGAGTAACCTTATTCTAGTTACTGCCATCACTCCTACCAAAGCCGGTATTGGTAAGACCACTGTTTCCATCGGATTGGCTTTGGGACTGAATAAAATAGGAAAGAAAACAATTGTTGCCTTGCGCGAGCCGTCGCTAGGTCCTTGTTTCGGAATGAAAGGGGGAGCTGCCGGAGGAGGATATGCCCAAGTTTTGCCGATGGATAAGATTAATCTTCATTTTACAGGTGATTTTCATGCCATCACTTCCGCTCACAATATGATTTCGGCCTTGTTGGACAATTACCTTTATCAGAATCGTGATAATGGTTTCGGATTGAAGGAAGTGCTGTGGCGTCGTGTGTTGGATGTGAATGACCGTTCCCTCCGTTATATTGTTACAGGACTAGGACCGAAGACCAACGGAATTACCCAGGAGTCAGGTTTTGATATTACTCCTGCATCTGAAATTATGGCTATTCTGTGTCTGGCCAAGGATGAAAAGGACCTGCGTCGTCGCATTGAAAATATTTTATTAGGTTTTACGTATGACAACAAGCCTTTTACTGTAAAAGATTTAGGAGTTGCCGGAGCCATTACAGTTCTTTTGAAAGATGCTCTTTCTCCTAATCTGGTACAAACTACGGAACATACTGCTGCCTTTGTTCATGGGGGGCCGTTTGCCAATATCGCTCACGGTTGCAACTCTATTCTGGCAACCAAGATGGCAATGACTTTTAGTGATTATACTATTACCGAAGCCGGATTCGGGGCTGACCTGGGAGCGGAGAAGTTCTATGATATTAAGTGCCGTAAAGCAGGTGTCACACCTAAACTGACCGTCTTGGTGGTTACTGCCCGTGCATTGAAAATGCATGGCGGCGTATCACAGGATAAGATAAAGGAACCTAATCTGGAAGCTTTGAAGCAGGGTGTGGCCAATATGGATAAGCATTTGCGTAATTTGAGATATTTCGGTCAGACAGTTGTCGTTGCGTTTAACCGTTATGGGGATGATTCGGAGGAAGAAGTGGATTATATCCGTACCCATTGCGAGAAGAAAGGTGTGGGCTTTGCAGTGAACAACGCCTTTACTGATGGTGGCGAAGGGGCAGTAGAATTGGCGGAACTGGTTGTGAAAACCATTGAGGAACAACCTTCCGAGCCTTTGCAATATGCCTATGATGATGAGGATAGTGTAGAAACTAAAATATCGAAGGTGGCTTGTAATTTATACGGTGCCAGCATTATTACGTATAGTGCCGCTGCCCGTAAGAAACTGAAGCATATTGTAGAATTGGGATATGGAAATTTCCCTATCTGCATTGCCAAGACGCAGTATTCATTCTCTACCGACCCCAAAATTTACGGTGCGGTAGACAATTTTGAATTCCATGTACAAGATATTGTGATGAATGCCGGAGCTGAGATGCTGGTAGTCATTGCCGGAGAAATAATGCGTATGCCGGGATTGCCGAAGGAACCGCAGGCATTGCATATTGATATCGTGAATGGTGAAATAGAGGGGTTGTCGTAACCCCTCTTTTTTTTACTGAACTTATACTGTTTTACATTGACGAGATTAAACACCAGGTGTAAATGGAAAGTCCGATACCTGTTACCAATCCTACAGATGACCATCTGATAAACAACTTGTCTTTATATTTGCAGCCATAGCATAAGCCTGTAATGGCGCACATGGAAATTCCGATTGGAAATACAAAGAATCCTATTGAGATAATCCCGATAAGTATAATGATACCCATGATGGTTAGAACTTTGTTTCTTGCTGTCATAGCTTTTATTGTTTGGTGTTGAATGTATATGGATTATATGCGACAGTAAAAGTACAAAATTATTGTTTAGAATCAGACTTTTATCCGTTTTTTATATATTTGCATTATTTAAAAAGTGGATGGATGGCGGGTGTCTTGACTCCCGGACGGCATCGTAAATGCATGTCTCGGATTCGTAGTAGGAATACAAAACCTTCTGTCAGAAATGAGCACTTGAATGGGGCATTGTTTACGCTGAACCATTTGTTCTTGGAAAATTTTGCAGTACGTCATGCGGTTTCGTATGGAGAGAGCGGCAGGGAATTAAATCTGGTTGCGGCCGAAGATAAAACGGAATATGAGAAAGATAAGCTTTTATAAAAATCGAACTAATCAGTAACGATAAAATGGATATGAAACATGTAAAGTATCTGGCTCTTGTCCTATGCATAGGGAATCTGTCGCCTGTGATGGCGCAGACAGCCTCGAAAAGTCTCACAGTAGACAATTTAGTTGCCTGGCAGCGTATCAGCGGGCAAGCTATTTCTGATAATGGAAAGTGGGTGGCATGCAAGATGGAACCTTGGGAAGGAGATGCTGTGGTGAATTTGTATGATGCACAAGGGAAGGAACTTGCCACTTTTCCGCGGGCGGACCGTTTTCTTTTCTCGGCTTCTTCCGACTATTTGGTTGTGTCGCAGAAACCCGGCAAGATGATAGTGGATTCTCTGAAAATAAAGAAAACGAAGAAAGAAAAGATGCCGATGGATGCATTGGTCATTTATTCGCTTTCGGGCGGCAGGGAAGTGATTGATTCACTGAAAACATTCAGGCTGGCAGAGAAGGCGGACTGGGTTGCTTTTCAGAAGGGAAGGAAAGACTCGACTTTGTATGTCCAACCGTTGAATGCAAACCTCAGTACCCGGTATGAGGCTCCTGCTGTGAAAGCTTTCAACTTTGCGGAGAAAAGCGGAATGCTTTATTATATTACCGCAGGTGATAAAGCAGAGGAAAAGCCGGGATTGTATCTTCTGAATACGGAAACAGGTGTGAAGACGCTGATAAAAGAAGGTGACGGGGTGTTTAAACAGGTAACTTTTGATGAAGATGGAGCAAACTTGGCTTTCTTATATTGTGCACAGAAAGATTCTTGTTATAAAGCCATGAGCTTGTGGCTGTCACAGCAGGGAGCACCGGCAACAGAAGTTGCGGCACGTGGCAATCGGGCTTTTCCGAAAGGATGGGTAATCAGCGAGCATGGGAAATTACAATTTTCGAAGAGTGCTTCCCGGTTGTTTTTTGGCACATCGCCTGAGCCTAGACAAAAGGATACGTTGCAATTGGCGGAGAACCGTCCCAATGTGCAGGTGTGGAGTTGGGACGAGCCGGTGCAATATACTGTACAGGATTATAATAAGGAGAAAGAGCTGAAAAGAAGCTATCAAGCAGTTTATCATATAAATGGTGGTCGTATTTGTCAGCTGGCAGATGAGGAGCTGTCTCAGATTTTGCTGGGAGATGAAGGAGATGCCCCGTTGGCATTGCTTTCCACTTCGCGTCCTTATTCATTGTCCTCCATGTGGGAAGGGCGGACACGCAGTGATTATTACACAGTGTCTTTGGAAGATGGCAGCCGTAAATTACTGGCATCGGCGGATTATGGCAGATACCGTCTTTCACCACAAGGCAAGTATGCGTATTGGTATGCTGAAACAGACAGTTGTTGGTATACTCTTTCTATGGCAGACGGGAAAAAAAATCAGTTGACTACCCCCGCTTCTTTCCTCGCATGGGATGAAGAGAATGATGTACCTGACTATCCGAACGCACATGGAACTGCCGGATGGACGGAACGGGATGAGTCCCTTTTAATTTATGACCGTTATGATATTTGGAAATTCGATCCGGATGCCATGAAGGAACCTGTCAATCTGACGATGAATGGACGTAAGAACCGGATTTCATATCGTTTGGTAAAACTGGATAAGGAGGAGCGTGTGATTGACCTGAACAAGCCACAGTTGTTGAAAGGCTTTAACGAAGTGACCAAAGGGAACGGGTATTACAAGGCTCGTCTTTCCACCGCTGCTTCTCCCAAAGAATTGATGGCGGGTAACTATATGTTACGCAGTATTTCTAAGGCGAAAAATACAGACCATGTAATCTATACGATGGAAAGTTTTGAGCAATATCCTGACCTTCATTATGCTACACTCGATTTCAAGAAATCTATTCGGCTGACTCATGGCATTGACCAACAGAAAGACTATTTGTGGGGAACTGCCGAACTGGTTTCGTGGATATCTTTAGATGGCCGTAAGTTGGAAGGGGTGGTGTACAAGCCTGCCGATTTTGATCCGGCCAAGAAATACCCGATGATTGTGAGTTTCTATGAGCGAAATTCGGAAACTCTGTTTAATTACCGGATGCCGGAACCCCATCGGTCTACCATTGATTATCATCTTTATAACAGTAACGGGTATATTGTGTTCAATCCGGACATACGTTATGTAGACGGTTATCCGGGTGAGAGTTGCTATAACTGTCTGATGCCGGGGGTTGCCATGCTGATAGGCAAAGGTTATATTGACGAGAAAGCCATAGGGGCGCAGGGACATAGTTGGGGCGGTTATCAAGTGGCTTATCTGGCTACACGTACTGATTTGTTTGCGGCTATTGAGTCAGGTGCTCCGGTGGTCAATATGTTCAGTGCCTACGGAGGTATCCGTTGGGGATCGGGGCTGGCACGCTCGTTCCAGTATGAACATACTCAGAGTCGTCTGGGCGGTACGCCTTGGAGTACTCCGTTGCGTTACTTGGAAAACTCTGCTCTGTTCACGATGGACAAGGTACAAACACCTGTTTTAATCATGCATAATGACGCTGACGGACATGTGCCCTGGTATCAGGGAATAGAATATTTTGTGGCAATGAAACGTCTTGGAAAGCCTTGCTGGATGCTGAACTATACAGGCGAACCGCATTGGCCGACAAAGATTGCCAACAAAATAGATTTTCAAAAACGTATGTTCCAGTTCTTTAATCATTATCTGAAAAAAGAAGCAATGCCTGGATGGATGTCCGATGGGGTTCCGGCTGTAGAACAGCCTTATGAATTAGGATACTGATATTATGTGTTCGGACTGCTATGGAACTCAAGTTGCTCCTACTGTGGATAAAGTAAAAGGATAGTTCCTGAAAAGAGGGAGGAGGTGTGTTAAAACTAAAATGACAGTTCCGAAAAGTTACAGATAGTAATTATAAACTTAAAAGGGTCGTATCAAGCTCTGTCTTGAGTAATGATACGACCCTTTCTTTAGTTTTTTAGGATGTTCAAATTTCAAATTATAAATTCATATTTTCAAAAACTGAATTTTGATCCTTTCTTCTTCTTAGTACAATGCTTTTTTATTCAAACTTACCATAACGGGTAGGCAACAGTTTGCGGTCACCTAATGTATTATCTACCCGGGCTACATTGATCCAGAATTTGTTATCACGTACCGATTCGATAGGATAAGCGGCTTTCTCTCGGCTGTAGCTGTGATTCCATTCATTGGCCACCACTTCATATTCAGGATGCGGGGCGTTGACCAATACATTATCTTCTTTATCGGCACTGCCATTCTTCACTTCTTGAATTTCCTGCCAGATGGTTTGCATCACAGTGACGAAATTATCCAGTTCCCATAAACTTTCACTTTCAGTCGGTTCAATCATCAATGTTCCATGAACCGGGAAAGAAAGGGTGGGCGCATGATAGCCATAGTCCATCAGACGCTTGGCGATGTCATTTTCGCTGATACCGGTTTCGTCATGCAGATAGCGGCAATCTAAAATCATTTCATGACCCACAAAGCCCGTAGCACCGGTATATACAATGCCGTAGGTATCCTTGAAGCAAGCTGCCAGATAATTGGCGCTCAGAATAGCAGTCTTGGTGGCATTGGTCAGACCTTCGGCGCCCATCATGCAAATATAACCGTAAGTAATAGGCAGGATTCCTGCGCTACCGTATGGAGCTGAAGAAACCTGATTGGCACTGTTACCCCAAACTTGATGTCCCGGAAGGAACGGAACCAGATGTTCGGCTACACAAACGGGACCTACACCTGGACCGCCACCACCGTGAGGGCTGGCAAAAGTCTTATGCAGATTCAAATGGCATACATCAGCACCGATGGTACCCGGATTGGTCAGACCTACCTGTGCATTCATATTTGCACCATCCATGTAAACCTGTGCTCCGCATTTATGAATAATTTTACAAATTTCTGCAATTTCCGGTTCAAAGATACCATGAGTGGACGGATAGGTAATCATTAATGCAGCCAGATCATCCTTGTTGGCTTCTGCTTTTGCACGTAAATCTTCTACGTCTACATTACCTTTATCGTCACAGGCGCAAGTCACCGTGGTATATCCGCATTGAATGGCTGAAGCCGGATTCGTACCGTGGGCTGATGCCGGAATTAATATCTTGTTGCGGTGTCCCTGTCCGATACTTTCCAGATAAGCGCGGATGATACGAAGTCCTGTATACTCTCCTGCTGCACCTGAATTAGGTTGCAAAGTGACTCCTGCAAATCCGGTAATAACCTTCAACTGCTCGCTTAAGTTATTAATTAATGTCTGATAGCCTTTTGTTTGATCCTCAGGTGCTAACGGGTGTATAGCCATCCAGCCTAAGTTGCTGAGTGGGAGCATTTCCGAAGCGGCATTCAGTTTCATGGTACAAGAACCCAATGAAATCATGGAATGTGCCAATGAGATATCTTTACGTTCCAAACGTTTGATATAACGCATCATTTCGGTTTCAGTATGATACTTGTTGAATACCTCATGGGTGAGGAAGGAAGTACGGCGGCGTAGTTCACGATTCAGTGAGGATGCTTCGGGAATGTCTGTCACTTCTTGAACGGTTTCTTCGGCAGCAATGGAGAAGATGGAAAGTAACAGGTTTACATCTTTCAGGTCGGTGGTTTCATCAATGCTGAAACCTACATCGCCATTATCATAGTAACGGAGGTTTACTTCTTTACTCAATGCGATGGTACGCAGCTTCTGAGCCGAAACATGGTCGGGCAGACTGAAACGCAGGGTGTCAAAGAATAATTCATTATGCTGTACATATCCCAAGCGGGTTAGGGCTTTGTTCAACCAGGTGGTAATGCTATGAATGCGTTTTGCTATATTTTTGATACCTTCCTGCCCATGATAAACGGCATAGAAGCCGGCCATTGTAGCCAGTAATGCCTGTGCGGTGCAGATGTTGGAAGTTGCTTTTTCGCGTTTAATATGTTGCTCACGGGTCTGTAAAGCCATACGGTAGGCCAGTTTGCCATATTTGTCTTTAGACCAGCCGATGATACGTCCCGGCATATTGCGTTTATATTCGTCACGTGTAGCGAAGTAGGCTGCGGACGGACCTCCGTAGAACAAGGGGATACCCAGGCGCTGGGTACTTCCGAATACGATGTCTGCTCCCCATTCGCCGGGAGGAACTAACAATGCCAAACTCATGATGTCAGCATCCACGGCTACTTTACAATGGGCGGCATGTGCCTTTTCCACAAACTCACGATAGTCTTCCACGCTACCGCTGGCATTGGGGTATTGAAGGATGCAGGCAAAGATTTCCGGAGTAAATACCAATTCCTTGTAATTTCCTACTTGGATCTTCATGCCTTGAGGAAGGGCGCGGGTCTGGATGACTGCCAGGTTCTGTGGGAAAATCTCTTCATCCACAAACAATACGTTGGCTCCGCTTTTTTGTTGGTCGCGGGTGCGAAGTCCATACATCATGGTGGCGGCTTCGGCAGCGGCGGTAGATTCATCCAGCAATGAGCAGTTTGCCAATGGCATGGCTGTGAGGTCGGATATGACAGTCTGGAAGTTCATCAGTGCTTCCAAACGTCCTTGTGAAACTTCGGTTTGATAAGGAGTGTACGAGGTGTACCACACAGGATTCTCGAATACATTGCGTTGAATGACCGCCGGAGTAATACTGTCATACCAACCCATACCTATATAAGAGGTATAAATCTTGTTTTGTGAAGCTAGTTCGGTAATATGCTCTGCAAACTCCCGTTCCGTCATGGGAGCAGCCAGTGGCAGAGGTTCTTTCAAACGGATTTTGGACGGAATTGTTTTGTTAATCAGTTCATCAAGGCTCTTTACGCCAATCTTTTCCAACATAACGGGAAGGTCTTCTTCCTGTATACCGATATGTCGGTCTGCTAATAAATCTGTTTTCATGGTAGTAGTATATAAGTTGAATTTTAAGTTTTATCTTATCGGAAAAAAGGGTTGTTCGCTTTTTCTGCTCCCACAGTGGTCGGGTCTCCATGACCGGGATAGACTACCGTGTCGGGGGGGAGTACAAACAAACGACTGCATATATGCTCGCGAAGTTCGTCGAAGTTACCTCCTGTAAGGTCTGCACGTCCTATACTTCCTTGGAACAATACATCACCGCTGAAGATACAGTGGGCTTCTTTGCAGTAAAAAACAATGCTTCCCGGCGAATGACCCGGTACATGGATAGCTTCCAGTTGGGTATTGCCGAAAGTAATGATATCTCCATCAAAGATATATTTTCCTAATGGCACGGGTGCTTCGGGCAATTGGAAACCAAACATACGTGATTGTGCCGGTGCTTGTTCCAGCCAAAATTCATCCGCTTGATTTGCTTCGGCTTTTAGCCCGTATTCTTGCAACAGGAATGGGTTGCCGAAAATATGGTCCAGATGGAGGTGCGTATTCAACAAATGTTTCACTGTCAGGCTATTGCTGTCAATATATCTTTTTAAGGCTTGCTTTTCTTCTTCATAAAAGCAACCGGCATCAATAATGACGGCTTCCTTTGTTTCGTCCGATAGCACGTAGCAGTTTACCGGAAACATATTGAATTCAAATTTCTTTATTTTCATGTTTTTTTTATCTATAATTATAAACCGCTGATGGTTACATAAACCACTTTCTTGGTTTTAAAAAAATCTTCCGTGAATTCATTTTTCAGATCATAAAGCATTGTTTTGTGCTTCACGGGCATTGTTTCTTGTTCCAACTCTCCGCCTTTCAGACAAATCAGCCCGTTGGGCAGGGCGTTATGCTGTTCTTGTCTGATGTTTTTACGGATAATTTTTATTAGATCGCCCAAAGGCATGACAGCACGACTTACCACGAAGTCGAATTTCCTTTTTTCTTCTTCGGCGCGGCAATGACGGAAAGTGACATTCTTCAGTCCGATAGCATTGGCTATTTCTGTAGCTACTTTCACTTTCTTTCCGATACTGTCCACCAGATGGAATTGGACTTCAGGGAATAAGATGGCCAAAGGGATACCCGGGAAACCGCCCCCTGTGCCCAAGTCCATAATTTGGGTATCAGGAGTGAAGTTTATCACTTTGGCTATGCCTAGCGAGTGCAATACATGATGTTCGTACAGATTAGTGATATCCTTGCGTGAGATTACATTGATTTTGCTATTCCAATCCGTATATAAATCATACAATGCGGCAAACTGTGTTTTCTGCTGTTCGCTGAGGTTAGGGAAATATTTCAGTATTAATTCCATTCTATACTTAAAATCGTTATTTAATGTATCATATATTTTTCTACCGATGTGTAGGGCAAAGAAAGGGTGATGACTCCTACAGCATAGGGAGCGATATCATATTTGTTATACAGGAAAGATACTTTTTCCTTTTCTAACAAGAAATTGTCGGGTACGTACATATTGGTAGAATTCAAGATGCCTGCATTCTGAAGTCCTTCCAGTGAGGTGATGGAGCTGTCTTCCAGGCGGGTAGCCATCTCTGTTATCAGTTTTTCCAGCAACATGTCGCTCATCGGTTTTTCCGATCCTGCCATAAATACATCTTTCAAAGCAAGCAGTTTGCCGGTATTCTTTTCGAAGTTCATCCATTTGTTCCATGAGTTGGGATGTGCCCCGCCTGTATATTCAAAAGTTTCTGCAATGAAATTCAGAATACCTTCTTTGCCTTCGCTGAAATGGGTGGTCAGTCCGTATTCATAATTGTACCATGTGGGAAGTTCGTCTTTGGGAGTTCCATTTTTTATATCTTCCTGATAGAACTCGTTCACATCTTTGCGGTAGTTGTTAATGTAGGTATTTTTAAAAGAATCTACAGCAACTTCCGGATTCATCCGGATATATTCTTTTCCCAAAACGTGGGCTTGTATGGTACGGTTGATGCGTTGTGCTATGCTATCCGCAGCATCAGATTCTGCTAAATAACTATAATCAATAGTAATCTTACAGGCGGGAGAGACAGTGTCATCTTGTAAATGGGCTTGTTCTTCCACCTTTACAGTCTTTACAGTTTCACTATCAATTTGTTTTTGTCCGTTACATCCCGATAATAAAAAGCAGGATACAAGGCAAGTTGTCATAACAGACAATACGAGATTTCTTTTTTTCATAACTTTTTGTTTATTTGCATGGATTACTTATCCTAACTTTCTCCACAAATATAGAATAACTTCGTGAAATGTCCATCTAAAAAGCGAAAATATATTTATCTGTTTGCAACAAGATTGCATGAACTTTTTGCTAAATTTGTCCGTTGATAAGCTATAATAAATAAGTAAAGAAATGAATATGAGCGATATGACAAAAAAACTATATCCCGTTACGGGAATGCATTGTGCGGCATGTGCCGGCAACGTGGAGAAGATTGTAAGGAAGCAAGAAGGCGTGGAAAATGCATCGGTCAATTTGGCGGCGGCTACTTTGGCGGTGACTTATAATCCGGATATTGTGTCTCCGCAACAACTGAAAGAGGCTGTGATGAAAATAGGTTTTGATTTGATAATAGATGAGGATAACTCTGTGCAGGAGCAGGAGGAAGCAGAGCAATCTTATTACGGACAGTTGAAGCGGAAGACTATCGTTGCTTGGATTTTTGCTTTACCGGTAGCTGTTTTGGGGATGTTTCTGATGAATGTTCCGGGAGTAAACTGGTGGATGCTGTTGCTTTCACTTCCTGTTATTTTATATTCGGGGCGTTCTTTCTATATGAATGCCTGGAAACAGACGCTTCAGCGTACCAGTAATATGGATACGTTGGTGGCACTTAGCACCTCCATCGCATTTTTGTTCAGTTTGTTTAATACGTTCTATCCCGAATTTTGGTACAGCCGCGGATTGGAACCTCATGTATATTATGAAGCTGCCACTGTTATAATAGCTTTCGTATTGGTTGGCAAGCTGATGGAAGAGAAAGCAAAAGGAAAAACTTCCACAGCTATTCGTAAACTGATGGGATTACAGCCTCGGACGGCCCGTGTGGTGAAAGACGGCAGGGAAGAGGATATCTTGATAGCCGAACTTCAGGTTGGCGATAAGGTGAGCGTCCGTCCCGGTGAGCAAATTCCGGTGGATGGAGTCATTGTCGGAGGAAACACCTTTATAGATGAGAGCATGATAAGCGGTGAACCTATTCCTGTAGAGAAAAAACAGGGTGATAAGGTGCTGGCCGGCACTATCAATCAGAACGGTGCATTTACTATGACTGCTCAAAAGGTGGGGAAAAATACGGTGTTGGCACAGATTATCCGCATGGTGCAGGAAGCACAGGGGTCTAAAGCTCCGGTCCAGCGTATTGTGGATAAAGTGACGGCGGTTTTTGTTCCTGTTGTCCTTGCTGTGGCTGTTTTTACTTTCCTTGTTTGGATAGTGGCAGGTGGAGCGGATGACTTTTCTTATGCTATGCTTTCAGCAGTGTCTGTTTTGGTTATTGCCTGTCCGTGTGCTTTGGGACTTGCTACTCCCACTGCATTGATGGTAGGAATTGGTAGAGGGGCCGAATCACATATTTTGATAAAGGATGCGGTAGCCTTGGAGCAGATGCGGAAAGTGGATACAGTGGTACTTGATAAAACGGGTACTGTAACTGAGGGGCGCCCTGTGGTGACCGGATGGTTGCATGATGCCGGATGGCAGAACGAGCATAAGGGAATTCTGTATGCTGCTGAATTGAAATCGGAACATCCGTTGGCTTTGGCTATTGTCGAGGCTTTGAAAAAGGAAGGTGAGAAGCCGGCACTCATTGATTCTTTTGAGAGTCGGACAGGACGGGGGATTGTGGTGACCCGTGGAAATAAAACTTTTTGGGCAGGAAGCCATCGGTTACTGAAAGATTTTGGAGCGGGAATTTCCGACTTGTTGAAAGGGATGGTGGAGGATTATGAGAAGAGTGGCAAGAGTCTGGTTTATTTTGGCGAGGGAAATACATTGCTGGCGGTTATAGCCATTAGTGACAAAATAAAAGATACTTCCAGACAAGCGGTCAAACAATTGAAGGAGAGTGGAAAGTACATTGTATTGTTGACTGGTGACGGTCATCTTACTGCACAGAATGTGGCCGGAGAAATTGATGCGAATCGTTTTATTTCGGATGCTTTGCCGGTCGATAAGGAGAATGTTATTAAAGAATTACAAGCTGAAGGAAGAGTCGTAGCTATGGTAGGTGACGGCATTAATGACTCACAGGCGTTGGCACGTGCCGATGTAAGTATTGCAATGGGTAAAGGTACGGATATTGCCATGGATGTAGCGATGGTTACGTTAATGACTTCGGATTTGTTGTTGTTACCCAAAGCTTTTAAACTTTCCCATAAAACTGTACGTTTGATCCATCAGAATCTTTTCTGGGCGTTTATCTATAATTTGATAGGCATTCCGGTGGCGGCAGGTATTCTGTTCCCATTGTATGGTATCTTGCTTAACCCGATGATTGCCAGTGCTGCCATGGCATGTAGTTCTGTCAGTGTAGTGTTGAACAGCTTGAGCCTGAATTGGAGAAAGTTGTGATTGAATTAAAAATAAATAAAAAAGCAGCCGTGCATAGATTTTGTTTTGCATGGCTGCTTTTCATTTTTCTATCTTTTAGTTTATAATTCAAAAAGGATTGTTTCTTCCTCTTTGTACTTCTATTCGTATTCCGAAGTTCCCATTCTCCGATTTCATTTCGAAAGCTCCGTTGAAATTATTTCTTTCCCAAGGCAATGCGCTTGGATTCCGTACTTTGTTCCCGTCGGCATCATATTCACCGTATGTGGTGATGTGTAATCCGTTTTTCAATTTAAAGGTTGCACTTTGTAAGGTGGGAGGCATTGACATTGTTCCGAATCCATAGATTCCCATTCCCGGATACATGGGGGTAAATACATGGTTGTAAGACCCTCTGTCATAAATGATATTCATATTGGGACGGAATATTTCATTGTAATTCGCAATTGCATTATTGTTGTAAGGCTGATAATAAAGTTGCGGGGCTATCAGAGGGGGAGGGGCCATAATCATGGAACCCATATCCAGCATAAATCCGTTAAAATTCTTGTAACCATCCAATGAAATGGGCGGAATACTATCTGTTACCACTTCGGACTGCGCAAAGGTAGTAGCGGCAATCAGAAACATAGAAATGGATAGAACCAGCTTTTTCATATACTGTTATTTTTTTTGTTCCGGACAAATATAGGGATATTTTCTAAATTCTGTATCGTTTCTGTTTCCTGTGAATAGATCTTTTCAAATACTTTATGAAGTTCTTCCTCATCGGCTATCAGTTGCCTCAACTCCTGCAGATGTGCAGCATTGGCTGATTGAGGTATCCATAATCTTAAATAACCACCTTCAGCATATTTTTCTTTCAAATGTGTCAGAAAACGTATGTATTGTTTTTCTTTGTCCAGCTCGGGATAGTTGGAAAGACCATATTGTACCGTCCGTCTCAAGGTGATGTCCGGATCAATAATGCGGTCGGCCTCCGCTACAATTTTGCCATAAATGCTACGGGGAACATGCTTGTTGGATGCACGGTGATCTTCTACAGCCTCTTTCATAATCAAAATATGTTCTTCAGGGAACCATTGCCTTAACTTTTGGTCTGCCCATAGTATTTTTCCTGAAATGAGATGGTGGAACTCCCGTCCCTCACAGAGTCCCAGGTCATGGTAAGAGGCAATAACATACACCATCATGCGGCTCACATCATAATATTGAGACAAATTGAGGCTTTCTGCTATAACTTTCAATACATGATCTACACGATGTGCTTTGTCAAAATCAGCGTATCGTGGGATAATTTCACTTGCGATATAGTCGCGGAATTCTATTGGAAAATCATTGATGTACGGCAACATATTCTTTCTTTTGATTGGGGTTGCAAATATACAATAATTATCCCACCTTTGCAGAAAAAAGTAATATGTATCAAATAATTAAACCTACGCCCGATGACTTTGATGAATTGACCTGTTTATGGGAAGCTTCGGTGCGTGCTACTCATCATTTCATACCTGAAGCATATATTCAGAAGTTAAAGCCACTGGTATGGAGTGTTTATCTTCATAGTATGCCGCTTTACATGATTCGTGACAATGCTGGTATAGAAGGATTCATGGGGATTAATGGGACTATGCTTGAAATGCTTTTTGTTCATCCGCGTGCCATAGGTACGGGAATAGGGAAACAATTGATGCGTTATGCTTTGGAGCATTGCCATGTACGTTATGTCGATGTAAACGAACAAAATAAGAAAGCGTCCGGCTTTTATGGCCATTTTGGATTTCGGGTTATTGGCAGGGATGCAAAAGACGCATCGGGCGAACCCTATCCTATTTTACATTTAAAACTGGGAGGTATCATGAAAATTGAAAATTGGGGATTAGTTCCCTATTCTGAGGCTTGGAAACGGCAGACGGAGTTGTTTAATGCCGTGGTGGAAGCTAAACAAGTGGGAAAAACGTATGAGAATAGAATTATTTTTGTAGAACATCCGCATGTCTATACATTAGGCAAGAGTGGAAAGGAAACGAATATGCTGCTGGGGGAGGCACAATTGAAGATGATTGGTGCCACCCTTTATCATATTGATCGAGGAGGGGATATTACTTATCATGGTCCCGGACAATTGGTTTGTTATCCTATCTTGAATTTGGAGGATTATCATTTGGGGTTGAAGGAATATATTCATGTGTTGGAAGAAGCGGTGATCAGGGTCTGCGCATCTTATGGCATTGAAGCCGGGCGAGTGAAGGGAGCGACCGGAGTATGGCTGGCCGCGGGAACTCCGCAGGAACGGAAAATTTGTGCAATAGGAGTGAGAAGCAGTCATTTTGTGACAATGCATGGATTGGCGCTGAATGTAAATACGGATTTGCGCTATTTCAGTTATATCCATCCTTGCGGATTCATGGATAAAGGGGTTACTTCATTACAGAAAGAATTGGGGTGCGAAGTGCCTATGGAAGAAGTGGCAGGACGTTTGCAGAACGAATTATCTGAACTTTTGTAGTTATACCGTATGTGTGGCTTTATACATACGGGGCGGAGGGATTAAAAATCCGATTGTGTTATCATGTTGTCAACTGTAGGGGCAGGGTTTGCCTGCCCAAATGCATAAGCAAACCATTTTTGGGCGAGCGAACCTTGCCCCTACTGGCAAAATGATACGCCATTTTACTTTTGATACATCTTCATATTATGAAGAGAGCTTTTTTTGATTTATTCTTTTATATCTTGGTACAAGAAGCGCTTGATACTTTTCTTGGCTGTTTTTTCAAATTCCTCAGGATATAGTTTGAAGCGGGCTATTTGGGAAAATGCCGGTAATTGTTTGTTCAGTTCAAGGCGGTTTTCTTCCATTACCCGTACAAGGTCTGATTGGCTCAAGCCGTGAGCAAAAGCATCATCGGAATCCGGATAGATTAGGCCCACCAGTTTGTCTTGTTGCAGAATAATCAGTGACTCTGACACGTATGGCATATTGTTTAGCTTGGACTCTATTTCTTCCGGATAAATGTTTTGTCCGGAAGAAGTGAGTAACAGGTTTTTGCAACGTCCTTTGATAAAAACATTTCCGTCTTCGTCTATTGTCGCCATATCGCCTGTATGCAACCATCCTTCAGTATCAATGACTTGCCGTGTCGCTTCCTCGTTCTTATAATAGCCCAACATCAGGTTGGCTCCACGGCATACCAGTTCACCCGCAATGGCTGATGGGTTAGGAGACAGTACTTTGGCTTCCATACGTGCGGCAACTTTTCCGCAAGATGCCAGTTTCAGTTCTGTCCAATGACTATGGCAGATGATGGGACCACATTCAGTCATTCCGTATGCAATGGTGTATGGGAAATCTATCATTTTTAGAAAGGCTTCCACTTCGGCATTGAAAGGAGCCCCTCCGATGATGATTTCGATGAAATTTCCGCCGAAAACTTCCATCGCCTTCTGCTTGATAAGTTCTTTTATCTTATCGCTGATGATGGGAACATGTAATAGCAGTTTACCTAATTTGTTGTCTACCTTGGGAAGAATATTTTTCTTGAATATTTTTTCCACAATCAGTGGCACGCAGGCTATGACGCGCGGGCGGATTTCCGCAAATGATTCGGCTATGATTTTGGGCGATGGCATGCGGGTAAGAAACCATAGATGGGCGCCTGCTGTGAAACCGTAAAGAAAATCGAAAGTCATGCCGAATACGTGTCCCAAAGGTAACATGGATACGACGCTGTCACCTGCTTTCAGACCTATTTTTTCTTTACAGTAGAGCACGTTGGAGAGTATGCTACGATAAGGCAGCATTACGCCTTTGGAATATCCGGTAGTACCTGAAGTGTAATTAATGATGGCCAGGTCTTCTGATTTTTCTTTTTCATAAGAAATATCATCGGGACGAAATCTGCAAGGGAATTTGTGCCCGAATATCTCATTCAGATGGTCGCGGGCATAAGCCAGTTTTTCCGAACGGGATACGGGTACACCGAAATCTTTCAATTCTATGATACCTTCCAAATGAGGCATGGCTGCTTCATTCAAGTTCTCCCATATCTGATCGCCTACGAACAACAGGCGGGCTTCAGAGTGGTTTACAATATTGTGTACCTGATCGGCTTTGAATTCATGTAGGATAGGTACTACTACGGCACCATAGGTGATGACGGCAAGGTAAGTTACTGTCCAATGAGCGCTATTACGCCCGCAGATGGCTATTTTATCTCCCTTCTCAATGCCGGCATTTTCCAGCAAGATATGTATTTTCTCTATTTTACGGGCCACATCTCTGTATTGTAATGTGATGCCTTTATAGTCTGTAAGAGCGTTTAAATACCAATTTGTTTTTATACTTTGCTCGATAAGAGCAATAAAACTCTGTTCTAGTTCCATGATAACTTTTGCACATTTATAGGCTGAGTGTGCGCAAAAGTAGTAAAATGAGGTAAGGGGGATGGGAAATGAAACAGTTTTTTACATTAATTTAACGCCCTGAAAATGTAGATTCTTTTATTATTTTACTTTAAAATGCTAGTTTATAATCGTTTGCCAATTGTTGGTGTGTCCCTTTTCCGGAAATGTTATTTGTTCAGTCATAATAGTATTAGAATTCAAAGATTCCGGGGGATAATGTAGGATTGATATAACTGACGTCACGTGTTTGCAATAGCCTGCCATTCAGTGTGTAGAATAATTGTTTGGTGGCCGACGAATTGTTTAGGTTAACAGTAATTACGTACAGAGTGGTTCGTTTAGGAAATTCTATGAGATTTACATTGGTGGCAGTCCACATGGCGTATGGACTCAATGTAAAATCATTATATACGTTAGGTGTCAGTTGATCTGTAGTTTGTAAATCGGTATTAGTCATTACCCATTGGGCATTACCGTTCATCCATACTTCTTTTTCAAAACCATTTTGGGTAAAAGAGGCCACATAATAATTCCCTTGTTGGCTCCAGCTTACGTTCGTGGCATGTGGATATATCTTTTTCAGTGCTATATGAAATGTAGTGGGAGAGGTAGCAGACAAGGTGGTGATCAGTACCCATAATATTACACATATAGAATAACATCTCTTCTTCATGGTATTTAAATGTTTTGATGAGGTTGATAAAACAGCTTGGCTATACTTTTTGTTCGCCGGTATAAAACCTGATTTTGTGGATTTTTTCCACACTTTTGTGGCGTTGTCAACAGGAATCTACACTCCTGAAATGAAAAAGCGTATATGTATGTGGTTGATTTTTAGTTAGATATTAAAATGAGCAGATTTGTGGCACGCTTCTTGTTTTATTGTTGTCGGTAAAAATGAATAAAAAATAAAGTAATTATGAAAAAGGTATTAGTAACATTGGTATTAGTGATGACTTTAGGCGTGTCTGTTTCTTTTGCTCAAGCGGCTCCGGTAGAGGTTCCGGTAGTGGAAAAGCCTCAACAATCTAAGAAGTTGGTTTTCTCGGAAATCTATATGAATGATGTGCCGGAAGCCGTGATGGACAGGCTTGCACTGGAAGGTGCTATGATAAAGCAGGCTTTTATGGCCTATGGCATTGATGGAAGCCGTATTTATAAAATTAATGTGTTGACAAGTGATGCTCATGAACAGACATTGTTCTTAGGTGAAGATGGTAAAATTTTGCAATAGTTAGTATATTTATAATAGTGCTTTTACATGAATTCCCGGCTTGTGATAAGTCGGGAATTTTTTTAGTTAAATTGTTTCTTGACGATATTCGAAAAATAATTAAGAAATCTCTTGTGCATAATAATTGTAGGTTTTATCTTTGCCACTCAAATTTAAAAAGGTGATACAATGGAAACTTATGATATATATTTTAAAGAAGGTAATGATTTTGCTAATAAAGGATTTTCATTGAAAGATAAGGCTAAGGCCATTAGAATGGCGGAAGATATGTTGGCTGAACGCAAAGGATATGTGAAGGATTTTGTTGGAGGAACTATTTCCGTAATGTGTAAAGAAACGAAAGAGGAAGTTTGGTCCAAGCCGATAGAGGAGGTTTAATGCAATTTTTACATCTTTTTTTGCCTTGCCAATCATAGAGTTGTGAAATACAGTGCTGTAATTGAAATGGTACGTAGCCGTTAATAGCAGCAACCCTTGGTTGTATTTGTGGTGGATTTGTTATTGGCGGACATGAATATTTCTTTCTCTTCTAGGATATTCGGTATATTTCTCCTTTCATGCTTTTGCCGGACTGATATAGATAATGCCGGGTAGCACTTGATAGGACGATGATTGTTCTTTTACTAAGATGCTTCAGTATGACTTTTTTCCGATCCTATCCATTCTTGACATATAGTTGTTATTCATAGCTAAATACACCGTATTCCCAATGAAGCTTTCTGTGGGGATCCCTTTGGTGTTCGTGTAACTATTGTGACTGTTATTATGCCGATGGGGTATAGTATTGATACAACAATGATTTTTCATAATAACTTTTAACTTATGATTTAGATAGCTCCGACTTGTCACAAATCGGGGTTATCCGCTTGTTATGCTATTAAACTTGGTCAGCTATTGGTTAACAATTTCACGCAAAAGTAACTCTTTGGCGCAAAAGTGACAAATAAAAATTTTGTTCACATGAAAAAAAACTTTCCCAAAAGCTTTGTATTATTGATTTTCTATGTATCTTTGCATCGTTATTATTTCTCGGGGTATTAGCTCATCTGGCTAATTTTTTCTACTTCTTAATCTGCTGTTTGTCACCTATTTATATTTTTCGTTTTCGTTTGATGTTGAAACAATGTTGAAACAAAGGAGATTTTCATGTTAAAGCCGGGCATAATCCCCGGCTTATGTTGTTTTTTAACTCTTCCCGGATTCCAATCATGTTCTTTAGTTGTTATTGCTAAAATATTGCTAAAACAATTTTCAAATCATTTCAATTCATCAAGCCTGTAACTACTTCCGTCTATAAATATCGAAGTACCAACAGTTGTAAACGTAGCCTTCTCCCTCACCATTCCACCGAGAGAGTTTTTAGCCCCATAATCCAGTTCCCAATTTACTGTGAAATCTCCATCCTTTGTGTATTTTTCGCTGTACACCTTGAAAGATTCAGGGTCTTTTAAGGTATAATCGAAATATGCTTTATACACTTTCCTCCCTTTATAAACAGCTTCATCGCAGGAACTCATACAGAATAGTGCTGACAAGCCTATTATGGTAAATAGAATCTTCTTCATAATCTTATATATTTAGTTTGTTCTTTAATTCGTTGAATAAATCGGGATTTTCAAGCTCTCCCCAATGGTATTTCTTATATCTGTCCCGGTCGAAGCTGTCTTTTTTCTCATAAACAATCAGGTAATCCTTATCACATAAAACAATCACAGAAGAATTAAGTAATCGGGCGTATGAGCGCGCTTGCAAATATGCTTCTTCTCTTTCCTTGTTATTCCTCATACACAGCTTGGCTTCAATCAACACTTTTGCCCTTTCCTCATTTGGTTTATTGTCATAATGTAACGCATAATCTGGGAATATCCTATGTCCTCTCCCTGCTTGGATTGGTAACTGCCGAATGAAGTCTTTGTTCTCATACCATCCCATAGAGTTAAGCAAAGGTTCTAATAACTGTTGCTCTACGTCCCGTTCTATCTCTATACTTATATTTTGGGGTAGTGTAGGAGCATATAGCTTTGGTAAGGTATCTATATCAAATCCTTTTGCCTTTATTATTCGCAGAAGTTCGGAGTAATCCTCGCTACTCATTGGCCATCCGTTTACTCCCTGGAACTTCTTTCTAATAAGAGGATGCTTTGAGAAGTATTCATCGGCTTGGAGTTCCTTCAATGTTATATGAGGTAGATTTATCTTATTTCCTATGTACGTATTGCTGTAATAGTGGAAGAATGGATCTATCACTCCATCTGTTTGAGCGATCCACAAACAAGTGATTGCGCTAACTGGTGATGTTTCATAGTGAACTAGAATATCGCCTTTTTGGGTTTCAGGATTGGCCTGCCAAAAAGTAAAATCTAAAGTAGATTCTATCGGGGCTGTTTTCCCACCAATGAACCATGCTTGTGCCGGTTGTGGAATATCTGTTTTTTCTTTTGAAATGAAATTGGGTGCATAGTCATATAAAAATGCGCATAACTCTGCTGGAGAGAGTTGGTTTTCAATTCTAAACCGATAAAACACCTCACACAATTCCCAATAATACATACATCTCGATTTATAATCAGATTTTTTAGGTATAAGAGGAAGTTCTATCTCGAATGTGTCTGTTATCTTATTTAAAACGAAAAAACGACTTCTGAAAAGGTTTGGGAAAAAGTATTCAGGGGCAAAGTAATATAACATGAATGACAACATATCATTAGCAGATAGCATTAATTGGTATTCGCCCTCATTGATTACTGCTACATGCTCTTCATCAAATATCCCTTTGGTCGTGAGTGTATAATAAAATTGCTTTGCAGATTCATGGTTTTCGGGCTTTTCTGCACTGTCGAAAGAGCAAGCCCAAAATAGGTCGCATGTTTCTACAAAATAGTCTTCTGAAAGAAAACGTGCTGAATTAGGATTGTATTTAGAAAACAGTTCGTATTCAGTCATCTTTTCATTGGCTTCCTCAAACTCCTTAATAGCTTTTTGTCCGTCAGAAGATTGCTTATATAGGTTCCATGTGTATTGATTGAATTTCATAGTATTGTTATTGTAACTACATTTGCGTTCTCGCTAATTTACCTACAACCTTGTATAAATGAATTACATCATTATCTATGTCAATTTCCATATCGGGATATTTTCTTTTCCCATCCGGATTAGCTATATTGTTGTAGGAAGACAATATTGTTTTTTTTCGCTCGTAGTCGATATGAATCATTTTAAGAAGTCTGTCTTCTTTTGTTATAATTACATACGGCTGTCCATTGTCTATGTTTCGTTTGTCTTTTATTTCACGGACAAAGATTGTATCTCCCGACATATACATATCGTACATAGAATCACCATATACGGTTATTCCATAGCATCCAGTAAATTCTGGTATATTCACATATCCAATAACCTTGTTTTCATTTCCGTCAAATCCAATTCCATGTCCTGCGCATACACGTATATCAAGTATTTTAATATCTTTATTCGTGGTTGGAGTTTCAGTGATTGACGAATTGGTATTAATTGTCATGTTGCCAATTCCAGTTATTAACCAATTTATATTAAGGTCAGGGCAAGCAGACGCTATCTTTTCTATTGAATCTGCATTAAAGCCCGTTTTTTTGGCAATAGCTCCACGAGATAAACCAGCTGATTCTTCAAAAGCGGTTTGCCCAATCCCTTTGATTTTTAAATATTCAACAAATCTTTCTTTTGTGCTCATCTTTTTTGGGTTTTACTGTTATCTTTCAGTATATTTGTGTCGGAATCAAGTTGCGGATGATTTCGACTAAATTGTTTAACTATTCCCATTAAGGGACTATATAGGTGACTTGACTTCAAACCGCAACTTTGGAGTTGGTCGCTTTATTTTTTTTGCTATGATAGAAGCCTTAATAATGTATCTATGCGGCTTAATTCCTTGGATTGCAATTATTCTTCTTGGAATAGCAAGGAACCATGAGGATAAAGATGAATAGCTTTATTCATACGATGGCAAATTCAATAGCGCATTGTAAACCGTAATAGCCTTTTCGTCAGATATTCCTATCATTCCAGTTTTTAACTCATCCATGTACTTCATTACTATTTCGCATTTATTGATACAGTTTGTTTTCTGTAGTATATCCACTGCCTGCTGTAAACTGATAGACACTAATTCCCTTTCTCCTAATTTATTAGCATCAATTGCTGCAAGGCAAAATACACAAAAAGCTTCGTTGTATTCTTCATTAATAATATAAATATTCCCCGTTGTAAATCTTTGCATTGTTCTTGTAAGAGACCTTAAATCTTCTTTTAGCTGGGAATTACTATCCTTATACAGTTTTCGTTCATCCTCAATTTTTTCCTGTACTCTTTTATCTATAGTCAATATTGTGTATATCTGTATCCCTAAAATCGCTGTTATTCCTATTCCCATGACTGATATACAGATTTCTAATGTTTTTTGAAGCGATACAGAGTTACTGTTGTGCATAGAGTAAAGTGATAGAACTATCGCAATAACACTTAATCCAAGTGCTATCCACGCTATCCAATTTCTATTTCTGCCTTCTTTCTTCATATTATAATAAGGTATAACCTGCTTCAATAGTTAAATAGTGTTGTTTTACTACTATTTTTCAGTATTAGATTCTTTTTACTGAAAAATAGTAGTATATTTGCATTATCAAATTAAACTGATACAAAGAAACGAAGATTAATTCAGATTTCAAATAGTATAAACATATTAAAATACACGATTATGAGAACAAGAGAATTTTTACACGAAGTAATGAGCCTTGCTTGGCAGTTCGTTAAGCGTAATGGCTACACCATGAGCGAAGCAATGAAGGTGGCTTGGGCTAATTTGAAACTGAAAGGTGAGATGAAGAAGAAGATAGTGAAGTTCTACTTCAAAAAAGTGGACGGTTCTGTTCGTGAGGCATACGGTACACTAAATGAAAAGCTGATGCCTGCCATCACTGGTACTGACAATAGAAAGAAGAATGATACCGTCCAGACTTACTATGATACTGAACGCCAAGAATTCAGATGCTTCAAAAAAGCTAATCTGATGTCAATCGCATAAACGATATGGATATGAATGCTTACACGATTAACCAGCAGTTGGATAGCCTTTATAAAGATTTAGAGGCAGCTCACAACAACGATGAAAGGACTGTTTGCCTGATGTTCAATGCTGATAGCAAAAAAGAAGTTATCCAGTTGATAACGGATGAGATAGACAGTTTGGAAGATGCCTTAAAAGGTTTTGAAACTTGTGAAGATGATGGCATGGATTACGATGCTCTATGCCGGGTACAAGGTATCAGCCGATACGCATAATACACGATTATGCAACGCACGACAGCCCTACAGACGGATTGAACGGCAACCGATAGCGAGAATCGGGTAGGGTACTATTGATTAGTTCTTTGAAAAGCCTGTAAAAGCCTTTACGGTGTAATACTATAAGCCGTTTTAGGTCAACCAAAGATAACGAAATATAGAAGCCGCCATAGCAGAAATGCGGTGAACGGTGGTAAGGCTATATGAATTTGAAATGATTTTTACTTTCAGCACGCCAATTTGTCTTTAGTGTGATGAGTATGCTTGGTTAGGCACAAGTATCGCTGAAAGGTCTAGATATAGCTTGTACTGAACTGAAATACGGTTCTACTATTCGATTAGGGTACAGGCACAAACTTTAATTTACACGATTATGAACGGAGAAAACAAAATGGAAACAGTAGAAGTGAAACATGAAAATTTGCAGGAATTATACAAGGTATTGACGAATTATCCTGCAATCTCGAAAGAACAGGTGATTCACGAACTTCACAAATGCTTCGGTAAAGAGGCTTTTAAGCTGAAAGATGTAACGGAACGTATAAAGACATTCGAGGATGCTTGCAAGGAACTCGGAGAAAATAATCCGCTTATACACGCATGGAAATCATGGGACCTTTTTGGATTAAGAAATCAGCCCGATGTAGATGCTTACCTTAAACTCCGCATCATTGCTGCCGCACTTAATGAGGGTTGGAAGCCACAATTTACAACGGATGAATTACGATACTTCCCTTGTTTTGTCCTTTACCTCCCAATAGACGAAATGGGTAATGAACCGAAGTACCGTGTAGTGAGTCGGTCGCCATTCTATGCGAATGCGAATGGCGGAATTGCGTATGCAGGTACGAGTATCGGTGTTTCTAATCCGATTGCGTACATTGGTTCTCGGATTTTCTTTAAAACAAGAGAACTTTCGGAATACGCAGGCGTGCAATTCATTGACATTTGGGCTGATTACGTATTCAATTCATAGAGAGTTTAAGTAAAAGGCAGTAGGATATTTAAATATTTGCTTTTGGCGAAATAATGAAATAGATAGATATGGGAATAGTCGAAAAGAAACTTCGCACGATGGCTATCCGGGCTTTGTGTCAGGGAGGATTTATGAAAGTGAACTGGTGTATGCGCAACGAAGTGAAATACACTATTGAATCAATTAATGTAGAGGTGTTGATTGGAACTCCTGATGAAGATTTCAAGAAATATCGCGGAGTTGGCGATAAAGTTCTTGTAGAGATACTTAAAATAAGGGATAAGGTTAAATCACTTTATAATTATGATTAAATAAAAACTGTTATGAAACATAGGCGAAAAAGCAGATTTACCGATATGGATGTAAATGCTATCTGTAAATTGAAAGACGAGCTTATCCAATATAAGCAAGCATACAGATTTCTGTTTTATTCAATTATTAATGCTGAAGCAGGCAAAGATATGCCGGATATCTTAGTATCTGACTTACCGGATGATAGTATAGTCCATTATGTGAATAGGACTATAAGAGAGTGGAGCGAGAAGTTATATTCAACCAATAAAGAGAAGAAAGATGATTAAAAGAATACTTCAGTATTTCAGAAAAAGAAAAGAACAGAAGTTACGCAAAGAGCTTCTTCTGAAAGTAGGCACACACTCAACTACCCAAGCCGTTCAAGCCTGGGTAGAGTTCATCCTTGACGGTAAGACCTCTAAAGAGCTTCTTCTATCAGCTGGCGAAGATGAGAGAGTGAAAAATTGGATTGGATTATTAGGCATCCAGTCTCAGCAACCCAACCATCCCGTTGATGGGGAGTAGATACATAAATTTTACATAGTTGTTTTTCTCCGAATGTGACAGTCTCAATGGCTGAAATGTGATTTACATTAATCAATACAATCTCTTCCCCTTGGGGAATTTCAATAAACTGTTTCATATTTCTTGATTTTTAGATTTGACACCTCAAAATTAAGAAAATCCCCTGACAATAACGTGATGTTGCCAATCGAATTGGTTCAGGGGAGCCAACTAATTTATACGATTATGAAAACAGTCCAATTCATTTTATCCATATTGGTTAGTATATGTGCTGCCGGTATGCTTTACGGGGCTATTACTACTTACAGTCCTATGAAAATATTCTCTATCACTATAATGAGTGTTATATGTGTAGGGTGTGTGTCGCTCATGAGAATAACTTATAGAGAACTTAAAACAGACCGCTAAAAGGTAGTCCTATAATCCGGCACAAGGCGCATGGGGATGAGTGCACAATCACCTTGTAAACCAGCTGGGCGGTAATTTATGAAGTAGCATTGTTGGAATGCGTGTAAGCGATTAATTGTTGGTATTAACTTATATTCTAATTTATATATTCATTTAGCTTACAAGAAGTAGGTTCGACTCCTACCTTTTTAACGACATTTTAAATTTATACGATTATGACAGTGGAAGAATTAAGAGGCATGACGCATGAAGATTTAGTAAGGCGTGTGCAGGAACTGGAAGAGGCTAACGAGAAATTAGCTGAAGAGAAAAATACATGGTATAAATCTTGGAGTGATTTGAACCGGAAGTTTGATCATTTCAAGAACGCGGTTAAAAGCATTGTTCTGATAATAGATTAGATATTCGTGTTTTATATTGTGTTTGTACTGGGTGTGCCGTCCGTGAGGATAGTGCACCTTTTTTAATCGGATGGTTAGCTTATCGGTTAGAGCTTCGTGTTGCGCAAACAATTGGCACGATTGAGAGGGGTTCGATTCCCTTACCATCCACGAATCATTAATTAAATTTTACTCTTATGGCAAAAGAACTGAAAGAAAGAACAGAAATCAAGAAAAAGCTGAAAAAGAAGAATGACAGAATCAGCTTTGACTTTAGCGACAAGCTTGCCGGACAGCTTCGCAGGTGTACAGCTGATCTTAACAGGCTGGCAAGGATTGATCGGATAATAGACAAGGAGCAAACTTTGTATTCGGTGGACACTAACAGGGAAGCCGGATATATTGAGGTTATTCGCAATTATTAATCAGCTGACTTACACGATTATGAAGAGAGTTTTTAATGAACTTACACCTGAATGCGAGATTACGGCACGAATGTATGCACAAGGGTATGAGAAAAAAGAAATTGCAAACCTCAAATGCCGAGCGGTCAGCACGATAAACAACCAACTGCAAAGAGCTTTTGAGATTTTGAACGTAAGGAACGGCAGAGAACTGGCAACCATGCTATATGAGAGAATAGCTGGTATGAAGTTCACGATGGACTTTTCACCTACTATTAGGTCGGCTGTTGCTTTCTGCCTGTTGTGCATCTTTTCTTTTTCGCTCTATCACGAACAGGGTGATATGAGAAGGGGACGAAGAACGAGAGTTGAACGAATTGAAAGAACTGGACGGTATGGAGGTAAGACTTGAATTATTTGAATTTAAAAATATCTGCATGGACATGGCGGAGCTTGGTGCAGCTGCCAGTGAGAAGAAACGGTCTCCTGTATCTGATGAAATCAAGCAAAGAGAAGCGTTCAGATGGTTAAAGACACTTGGGTATGAACCTAACTTTTTGGAAAAGTTAGAGAAAGAAGGATTGGTGCATAAGAAAAGAAAAGGCTCATCCAGAAATTCTCCTATCATATATTCCAAGTTCGAGATACAATCCGCTATTAATGCTTTTAAAATGAGTAAATATCTGAACAAATAACCCTATAAAATTTACGATTATGAGCGAGACTTGGAAGGATGTATATGGATATGAGGGTTTATACCAAATAAGTAGCAGTGGAAGGTTAAGAGGACGTTATGGTAAAATCCAAAAGCCTATTATCACCAAATCCGGATATGTACGATATACATTATCTAAAAATTGCATTGAAAAGAAAATTATGGCTCATAGGCTTGTTGCATCGGCGTTTATAGACAATCACGAACATAAGCCACAAGTGAACCATATCAATGGTGTCAAAACAGATAACCGGGTTGAGAATTTAGAGTGGTGTACTAATTCTGAAAACATAAAGCATTCTTTTAAAATCGGTATTAAAGATTTTAAAGGAGGAAAAGGTCCGGCAGCAAAAAAGGTGACAGATGTTGTAACTGGGAAAATATGGAATTGTGCATTGGATTGTGCTAAAGACATAGGGATTCATCCAGTTACATTGCGGAACAAGCTAAATGGTCATTGTAAGAATAATACAAATCTAAAATATTTATAATCATGAGTTTAATTAAGAAAAGTAATGAATTAGTTATCCCGACCACCGTGAAGATGATGATTTACGGTCAAGCCGGAATGGGAAAGAGTACGGTAGCATTGAGCGCACCGAAACCGCTGCTGTTGGACTTCGATAACGGCGTGAAGCGCATGAACATGGCGCACTTGGAGAATATAGACACGGTACAGGTCACTTCATGGAGCGATGTTCAGCAAGTTCTTCAAGAGGACTTGTCCGCTTATCAGACCATTGTAGTAGATACCATCGGCAAGATGATGGACTTCATCATTACTCACAAGTGTGGAACCCGCCAGCCGTCCATCCGTGATTGGAGCGGTATCAATGCAGAGTTTTCATGGATGACACGAACACTTTCGGGGCTTAACAAGCACATCATTTTCGTTGCCCATCGCGACACAAGAAAAGAAGGTGATGATACGGTGTTTATCCCTGCCTTGCGTGAAAAATCCTACAACTCTATCGTTACTGAACTGGATTTGCTCGGTTATCTTGAAATGAAAAGCGAAAGAGGCGTCCAAAGACGTACTATCACTTTTGACCCAACTTCAAGAAATGACGGTAAGAATACTTGCAATCTTCCTTCAGTGATGGAAGTTCCTACCATCCTTGACAAGAATGGTAATCCAACCGCAAAGAACGACTTTATCACCGCCAAGATAATCAATTCGTATTTGGGTATGCTTGCTGCCAAGAAAGAGGCACAGGAAAAGTATGATAAAGTTATTGAAGAGATAAAAGAACAGATCGAACTTATTACGGATGCGGAATCTGCCAATAATTTTATCGCGCAAATAGATAACTTTGAGCACGTTGGTTCTTCAAAGCAAATGGCGGCAAAGTTGGTAGCTAACAAAGCGAAGTCTTTGAATCTGAAACTTAATTCAGAAAAGAAATATGAACCAGCAGCCTAAATATCGTATTTACGCAACGCTTCTTGATGCCTTTGGGGCATATCTGAATAGTGATGTGATTTGGGATAAGTACTGGGGGTGGTCAGAAAATCCACCCCATACTCCTGAAGAATTTCACGAACAACAGTTTCAAGAACTGATAGACCGGATTAACCGCAAGCCATTCGATAGCGAAGCGGCAGACCGTGGTACGGCTTTCAATGAAATCATTGATTGTATGATTGAGAACCGTAAATCTTCTATAATGGAAATTAGCAAGGCATATCACGATGACGGAAAACTTTACGGGATAAAAGCTGTTTACAACAATCGCACTTTCACTTTTCACATTGACCTTTGCCGCGAGTTTGCCAACTACTACAAAGGAGCATTAACCCAACAAAGAGTAGAAGCCATCTTGCCTACTGCATACGGTAGTGTATTGGTTTATGGTTTGATTGACGAACTGATGCCTACCAGTGTTCACGACATCAAAACAACCGGTAGTTATACCGTGGGAAAGTTCAAAGATCACCACCAGCATTTAGTTTATCCTTATGCTCTTATGCAGAATGGGTCGGATGTACGGACATTTGAGTATAACATTGTGGAGTTCAACAAAGGCGGTTATGTGGTAGATACCTATACAGAAACATACGTTTTCAATCCTGAACGTGATATTCCTATTCTTACTAATCATTGTGAGGAATTTATCCGGTTTTTGGAAGAAAACAGAGAACTTATAACCGATAAAAAGATATTAGGAGGAGAAAATTAATGGCAAACCAAATAACTGGACGGATAATCGAAATTGGACAAACCGTTCAAATACCATCCAAAAACGGTGGTTCCTCATTTACAAAACGGGAGTTTATTTTAGATGCTACCACTTACGACCCTTATACGGGAGAGCGTAGCGAGTATGAGAACATTATTCCCTTAGAGTTTTCAGGCGATAAGTGTGCAGAACTTGACCGCTTTAATCAGGGTGATGTTGTTACTGTATCATTTGTCTTACAAGGTCGTTCGTGGACGAACTTGGATGGAGAACTTAAACGTATGGCATCCATTCGATGTTATAAGATAGAGGCACGTGGTGGTGTATCACAACCTCCCCAAACTGCACCTGCACAACAGCCTGTTCAGCAGCCGACGCCACAGTCTACCTATCAACAACTGCCGGATTTTCCGCCTCCTGTTGATGCGAATGGTAATCCCAAGGACGATTTGCCATTTTAGCGTATGATTTTCGACTTGAAGAATGAATATATGGAAGAGATTTGGAAAGATGTAAAAGGATATGAAGAGTTATACCAAGTGTCTAATTATGGTCAGATACGTTCAGTTGATAGAACTGTTGGATATAGGTATAAAGGAAAACAAAGGATATACAAAGGTCGTATGTTAAAGCAAGTTGTAAGAAATGGATATTTATCTGTAAGTTTATCGAAAGAAAATAAACTAAAACAGAAAAATATTCATCGACTTGTTGCCGAAGCCTTTCTACCTAATCCATTTAATTTACCTGTAATTAATCATATAGATGAAAATAAGAAGAATAATATGGTTTCTAATTTGGAATGGTGCTCTTGTGCCTATAATACAAATTATGGTAGCGGTAGAAAGAAACAAGCAGAATCTCAACAGAAGGTAGTATTGCAGTATGATAGGAGTGGAAATTTATTAAATCAGTATCCATCTGCAACGATTGCGGCATTAAAAAATGGCTATAATCTTAAAACTATATCTCAATGTTGTCGAGGACATATTAAAAGTGCATATAATTATATATGGAGGTATAAATATGATATTTAACCTAAATAATTCTTTTGAACATGATAGGTTTAAAGAGTATGTAAATCAATTATATAAGCAAAAGGCTATTGTGGAAGTGAAAAAGAAACTACCTAACCGCACGCTTGCCCAAAACAGCTACTTGCATCTTCTTTTAGGGTATTTCGGTAGTGAGTACGGTTGCAGTCTCGACGAAGCAAAAATTGATTTTTATAAGAGGACTTGCAACCGTGATTTGTTTGAGAGAAAGACGGTCAACAAGAAAGGTAAGGAAGTAACTTACTTAAGAAGTTCTGCCGAGCTGACAACAGGTGAAATGACTTTGAGTATTGACCGTTTTCGTAATTGGAGTGCATCAGTGGCAGGTATCTATCTGCCGGCTGCAAATGAACATCAGATGCTGATATACGCCCAGCAGGAAATACAAAGAAATCAAGAATTTATTTAGTTATGATAGAAACAAGAAAAACAGAAAAACGGTACGTGACATCCGACCCAAAGAAGATGCTCAATATGTACCTTGCAAAGCGTGTTCTCAAAACATGGGAGGAATCTTTCATAGATGAAGATACCGGCGAAACGGTAAACATTGAACGTAATGAAGTCCTTTTTGATCGTGGTTCTCTGATAGACCAAGACCTATTGGCAAAAATTCGTTTCAGTATGGAAGCGGATGGCATCAAAGAAGTGGAAGTCAGTAGTCAGAAGCGTTTAGCTTTTGAGAACGAAAACAAGTTCTTATATCCCTATCTTGCACAGGCACAGATAGGTGACAAGAAGTACAAATTCCTGCTTTATGCTACCGGCCTGGAGAATGTCTGCCTTATTTTGAGAGACTACATTGAACTTAATTATCAATCGGGATTCACCTTAACGATGGCAAAGGAGTTTGATTCGTGCGTGATTCTTACTGATAATCTGAAAGAGCGTAAAGTCGATGATGCTTCGATTGCTTATCTTAAAAATGAAATCACAATGGCAGAGTACGTTGACAAGATGGACGATGAGACCGAGGATAGTGACGAAGAATCTAAACCGGATGAAAAGAAGTTCTATCAGATTGAAACGAAAATCACATTTGACGAAGAGCAACGTACTCAAACATTCGTAGTGAATACTTTTAATGTTGATAGGGCGATGATGCTTATTACCCACTACCTCAAAAATAAAGAGGAAGAATGTGAGAAGCAAGCCAAAGAAAAGGGACATGAGTTCAACAAAAGAGAAATCCATGCAGCCATTGAATCTGCCAAACCTATCCCGGTTGGGCGGTTTATTCCGAAAGAGTTTTCAATGGCTTATATGGAATAACTTTGTTAACCAGCCTGCTCGGTCTGTGAAGATATAGCTGGAAAACCCATAAAAATACAATCATGAATATAGTAAAAAGTAAAAGTTTTAAAAATGGTACAGTTTACTGCTTGCGGCTTGAAGATGGTATGCTGGTAGAAACAACTGATACCTTTCTTCCATATTACACAAAAGATGCGATAGGAAGAAAACAGAATTTCCTTGATAACAACAATCTCGGAAGTCGCGCTGAAAGATGGATGATTGGAGTTTCAACCATGAGCGGTTGTCCTGTACGTTGTAAGTTCTGTGCCACTGGTAATATGAAGAAATACCGCAATCTTACAGCAGATGAGATTGTAGAACAAGTATTGTTTGCTATAAGAAGCGCAGGTTACAACCCGAATGATTCCAAAGAATTTAAGATTAACTACACTCGTATGGGTGAGCCTTTCTTAAATATAGAAGCCGTAAAAAAAGCAATTGAACGTATTACGGAAATATTCCCAAATACTCACCATTACATTTCAACGATTGGCATTAAAGATAGCGACTTCTCTTTTGTGAAAGGCAATGTGACACTACAGATTAGCTTACACAGTTTTGACGAAGAAAAGAGAGGCTGGCTTATTCCTTATCCGAAGAAAATGTCTATTGATGAACTTGGGCAAATAAGAACAGAAAGTAATCTGAAAACAACTATCAACTTAACATTGGTGGATGAATCTGATTTTGATGCGGATAAGCTGGAGAAACATTTTGATAAGGAACACTTTTTTGTGAAGTTGTCTCCAATCAATACAAATAACATATCAGAGAAAAACAACCTTGGTAATGGAATTATCGAGGGAGTGAATTTAGTATAAACAATTTAATTTACAGAATCATGAAAGAGATTAAAAAACAACTTGAAAAGATGGGCTACGATTATGCAGTAGCCATTGCAACAAAGTCAGAAATTGAAAACGGTGCCGCTTGCGGTCAGCTTTCAATTATCGTTGAAGGCGAGACTGAAGAATAAGTAACAGTTAGGTGGTATGGCGGAATTGGTAGACGCTAAAGTTTAATATCTCATAGATAGGTTGTCGGTAACGGGGGGGTAATATAAGCAGTAGCCCGATGTAAAAACATATAAAGGCAGGTATAGGTGGCGAGATTCCACTCATTGTAAAAACTAAAAAGCTCCTATCATGCAGGTTCAAGTCCTGTTACCACCACATAGGGATAAAATGGTCATAGGGTGCTAAGACTAAATGAATGGAACTTTCAAGTGTACATAGAAATGGAAATCATCAAGACCGTAGTTGTAAGTAACAGGTTGAGTAGTTTAAAGATCGTAGGATAACCAATCTACGGATGAAAGCGAGAAAGCAGACGATACTTGTGCGGGTTCGACTCCCGCTTATCCCTCATAAATGTGAGCCACACATAAATGGCAAGGGTTAGTGAATAATGGTTGTTTTGCCCCGGAGAATACGCTTCGGGGCTTTTAATTGGCTAAATTATGAAGACATACGCAGATACTTTTAAAGATAAAATAATAGGTCTGTCAGAAGAAGAATTGCAAAACCTAAGAGATTCTTCCTTTGATAAGATAGAGGTTTATAGAGAAAGACTTGCTATAGTAAGCAACGATAAAAAAGTTCATGATTTAACCGTATCTATTCGTCGGAAGAAGATAGAAATAAGAGAGATAAATAAATTGTTGAAACAATGCCATACTACATAAAAAGCACTAAGGCTAAGAAGAAAGACAAGCCTTTACCTCTGTTTGATAAAGCAGGGGTAACAGTAAAGAAGAAGCCGGATTTGAAAGCTAAGCTCGACAAGGAGTTTTCCCTTTTTATCCGGCTTCGTGATGCAATGCCAAACGGGTATTTTAGATGTATCTCGTGCGGACAGATAAAGCCGTTTACACAAGCAGACTGCGGGCACTATTTCAGTCGTACACATTTGGCAACACGGTTTGATGAGAATAATTGCCATGCCGAATGCCGACACTGCAACAGGTTCAAAGCCGACCATTTGGAAGGGTATCGGGTGAATCTAATTGCTAAAATCGGACAACAGAAGTTTGATTTACTGAAAGTCAAAGTTGCCAGCACTTCCAAAATGACTGATTTTGAGTACGAACAGCTAATCAAGTATTACAAAGCACTTAATAAGAAGTTACGAAAGGAGAAAGGATTATGAATGATTTGGAAGCAGGAACATTTGTTATGATGGTCAAGAATGATGATGGTCAAGAATGATGATGGTTCATTCTCTCCGGTTGGATTAAGTAAGGAACAGGCTTATATAATCCGGATATTTCTTTCCAAACTTAGTGAGGATTTCCCTTTTATCATTAAATCAGAAGATAGATATGTACAAACTACGTGATTACCAACAGAAAGCCTCTGATGCTGCCGTTTCTTTCTTCAATAACAAGGCGAAGAAAACAAATGCCATTATGGTGTTACCTACGGGCAGCGGAAAGTCGCTTATCATAGCAGATATAGCCGCAAGGCTTGACGGTCATACCTTGGTGTTCCAGCCCTCGAAGGAAATACTCGAACAGAATTTCAAGAAACTCTGTTCATACGGTATTCTTGATTGCAGTATCTATTCATCATCCTTTAACTCAAAGGAGATAAGCCGGATAACATTTGCCACCATCGGCAGTGTGAAGAATCATCCCGAACTGTTTACCCACTTCAAGAACATCATTGTGGATGAATGTCATCTTGTAAACCCCAAAGAGGGAATGTACAAGGATTTTTTTGATGCAGTGAAGTGTAAGGTTCTTGGGCTGACAGCAACGCCATACCGTTTAAGCTCCAGTCGTGATTTCGGCTCCATGCTGAAATTTATCACTCGGACAAAACCTCATGTCTTTTCAGAGGTCATTTATCATGTACAGGTATCAACCCTATTAGATATGGGCTACTTGGCGAAGTTGGATTACTATTCAATGAATCCTTCAGGGTGGAATGAACTTAACTTGAAAGTAAATACTACTGGTGCCGACTATACGGATAGGTCAGTTCAAAAAGAATATGAACGGATAGACTTCTACGGTTATCTCGTTCATATCGTCCAAAGGCTGATGAATCCCAAAGCCGGAGGAAAACGGAAGGGTATTTTGGTCTTTACCCGTTTTTTGAAAGAAGCGGAACGGTTAACGATGTCAATACCCGGTTGCGCTATCGTTTCAGGTGATACTCCTAAGAAAGAACGTGAACATATTCTTGAGGCGTTCAAAGCTGGTGAAATTCCGGTAGTAGCTAATGTGGGTGTACTTACGACTGGCTTTGACTATCCGGAACTTGATACGGTCGTTATGGCACGTCCTACAATGTCACTTGCCATGTGGTATCAGATAGTCGGTCGTGCCATCCGCCCGCATCCTTCTAAAGAATGTGGATGGATTGTGGATTTATGCGGTAACATCAAACGTTTCGGAGAGGTGTCGGATTTACGATTGTTTGATAGCGGTAATGGTAAGTGGGCTGTATTTTCTAACGGAAGGCAATTAACTAACGTGAGATTCTAAGACTATGGACGAAGGATTTTTGAGGCTAAGCCGCAGGTTTTTCTCGAATGAAATGTGGAATGAAGCCCGTACTTTTAGCAGTTGCGAAGCGTGGTTAGACTTAATTCAGTCTGCACGATTTGAGGCAACGCCCCGAAAGGAGAGTATCGGAGGTCGAGAAATCTCTTATTCAAGAGGTCAATATCCTGCATCCATAAGATTTCTGTCACAGCGTTGGAAATGGTCTGAAAAGAAGGTGCGTTCCTTTCTTGTGCATCTTAGAAAGAAAGGTATGATAACTGTTGAGTGCAATCAAGGAATGAACCTTATAACCTTATGTAAATATGAAGAATATAATCCAATGGGCACAACCAAGGGCACAAGTAAGGACACAGGTATTGAAAAGGAAATCAATGAATTAAGACACGAATGGGCACAACTAAGGGCACAACTTGGGGCACAGCCCATGAACAACAATCTACCGCAATCCGAACTTTTACAAAAATCAGGGCACACAGAGGGCACAAATACAAAGAAAGAAGAAAGAGAGTATATAGATATATCTCTACATCAAAAGAAAGAAAATACTCCTGACGGAGTATCAAAGAAAGCCAAGCTTTCTTCGCCCTCCCCCTCTGAAAAGATTGATTACAGCGGATTGATGGAATACTATAATACCACATTCAAAGACAGACTCCAGCAGATAAGATCAATGACTGATGTGAGAAAAAAGGCTGTAAAAGCCCGGATAGCCCAATATGGGAAAGAGTCAGTGAGGAGTGTTTTCAATCTCATTCTTCAATCCCCGTTCCTACTTGGAGCTAATGACCGCAATTGGAAATGCGACTTTGATTGGATTTTCAAACAAGCAAACTTTACTAAAATATTGGAAGGAAACTATAATGGGACAAGACTTAGTAAAAATCAACAGGATAGCGAGCAGCGAAAACGTGATTCAGTTCTTGCAGTCGCTACAACCGTTAGAGAAGCTGCCGCAAAAAAGAGAAAGGAACTTGAAGCAGAGGGCGTTATTGAATAAATATCCCGATCCTGCACAATTCATTCTTGATTACAACCCTGATTTGCAGTTCAAACTTGTCAGATGTAATGCAACCCATTCAGAACTGGCGTTGAATGACAGCATTCCGAGTTTAGGACTATTGTCTTCTACTTATGGGGATGAAACACCGATAGAATGGCTAAAGATACAATTTGGTTCATTGAATGACTTTGCAGAAGTTTCAACCAAGATAGCGAAAGAGCAACTTTCTGAACTATCGGAGATATTCCTTTCGGAGTATTATTATATAAATGCCGCTGAAATCTGTTTTTTCATAGCACGGTTTAAGTCAGGGAAGTATGGGCGGTTCTACGGTTCAATAGATCCATTGAAAATAACAAGTGCGATGCTGGACTACGTTTCTGAACGTCGGAAAGATATTGAACGGAAAGAGCGTGAACGATACAGAAACCAACGTGAAAAAGAGATAGAGGAGCGTGGAGATAACAGAATCTCTTATGCTGAGTACATTGAAATCAAGCACCGTGCTGATGCAGGAGATGAGGAAGCTAGAAAAATGCTGATATCACCATGAGAATAACCGTTTACTGGGTAACAAGAAATCCGGATGTTATCGTAAGAATCCGGAAAAAGTTCAATATCCCAAGTTATACTTCCGTGAACTACGAAACAGAATGTGAAATCAAGAATGAAGACTTTCCACTGTTAGAAGAAACAGAACGAAGGGGATTCATTCGAATTAGAAATAAGAATACACGATTATGCAAGGAACAGACAAACTGAATACGATAACCAACATCGTATTTGTCCTCACGGACGTTTTAGAAACCAACCTTCTAGAAATGCAGCAGCAATACAAGAAAGAAGGCTTTGAACTCAGACACGATTCAAAAAGAAACTTCAACACAGCCATAGCCGCGATAAAGAGATTGAAAAGTGATGTGAATCATTGCAGCGAATCCACTCAGGAAAACTTCGGCAATGATTCTGACATGGTGAACGCCATGTTGCTCACACTGATTGACAGATGCGGTGATGATGACAACCTCGCTTATAAGATGTACGAATACATTAAATCTTTCCCGTCCAAACTGAATCTAGACTTGGATTTGGATAATGCGTTCAGCCACCTGTTTAAAAAGGAGAAGTTATGAAATCGCAGAAAGACATCTTAAAATCCATTGAAGGTCTGTCCGATATAGAACTATTTGTTATTGATCTCTTTTGTGGCGCTGGTGGCTTATCCGAAGGTGTGGAAGCAGCACGATTGGATGGAAATAAATGTGCAAAAGTTGTTTGTTGTGTGAACCATGACAAGAATGCCATTCTTTCACATGATGCCAATATCCCTGATGCACTTCACTTTATTGAGGATATCCGTACACTGGAACTTTCCCCGATAAGCACTATTGTAGAACGTATCCGTCAGCTATACCCTGATGCCATGATAATGCTTCATGCCTCTTTGGAGTGTACTAACTTCTCGAAAGCCAAAGGCGGTCAGCCGAGAGATGCCGACAGCCGAACGTTGGCAGAACATCTCTTCCGTTATATTGATGTTATAGACCCTGACTACATTCAGATTGAAAATGTAGAAGAGTTTATGTCATGGGGAGATATGGATGAGAATGGGAAACCTATCAGCATGGACAAAGGCCGGCTTTATCAAAAGTGGGTGCGCAATGTCAAGAAGTACGGTTACAACTTTGAGCACCGCATCTTAAATGCTGCCGACTTCGGTGCCTACACCACAAGAAAACGCTTCTTCGGCATCTTTGCTAAAAAGAACTTGCCGATAGTATTCCCAGAACCGACCCATTGTAAAGGTGGTAGGCAAGATATGTTCTCGCGGCTGGAGAAGTGGAAGCCGGTAAAAGATGTGCTTGATTTCTCTGATGAAGGAACTACCATCTTCAGGGAAAAGCCTCTTGCAGAGAAAACGCTTGAACGTATCTATGCTGGACTTATCAAGTTTGTAGCCGGAGGAAAGGATGCTTTCCTTTCCCGTTACAATACGGTTCGCCCTCAAGACACATGCAAATCAGTTGATGAACCATGCGGAGTGTTGACTACTGAAAACCGCTTTGCAAAGGTACAGGTAAGTTTCCTCTCCAAACAGTTCAGCGGACATCCCGAAAGCAAGAATGTGTCTGTAGAAGAACCGGCAGGTGCAATCACCTGCAAAGACCACCATGTTTTTGTTTCTGCTTATTATGGAAATGGACATAATCATTCGGTAGACCTTCCAGCTCCAACGGTCACAACGAAGGACAGGATGGCTTTAATTGAAAGCCGATTTATGTGTTCTTATAACTTTAAGGATACAGGAAAGGATATTAATCAGCCTTGTCCTACACTTCTGACTAAAGACAGACTTTCCCTTGTATCTCCATTTTTTATGAATCAATATTCTGGAGGTGGTCAGGTGTCTGATATAAACTCGCCATGCCCCGCTGTTACCACAACACCGAAACAAAACTTGGTAACATACCAGCCGTGGATAATGAATACTGCATTCTCAAATGTAGGTAGCAGTATAGAGGAACCCTCCCAGACCATTACCGCAAACAGGAAATGGCACTATCTGATGAATCCACAGTTCAACAGTGCTGGCGGCTCTGTTGATAGCCCCTGCTTCACATTAATAGCCCGCATGGATAAGATGCCGCCCTATCTGGTAGCAACAGAAAGCGGTCAGGTAGCGATTGAAATCTACGACAATGATAGTCCTATGACCGTGAAGATAAAGGAGTTCATGGCACTGTATGGCATAGTGGATATTAAAATGCGGATGCTTCGCATTCCGGAACTCAAAAAGATTATGGGATTCCCTGAAGATTATGTTTTAATAGGCACACAAGCTGACCAAAAGAAATTTATCGGGAATGCGGTGGAGGTTACACAAGCGAGAAAAAATACTGAAGCACTTTGCAAAGTATTGAGAAAGTTGAGATTGAAGAAATCAAAAGAAATAGCTTAATGGAAAATGGAAAACTTATATTAGATGCCTGTTGCGGCAGTAGGATGTTTTGGTTTGACAAACATAATCCTCTTGCCTTATTCGTTGATAAGAGATCGGAAATAGTAACTGCCAAGGACAGAGATAAAATCAGAACTATAGAAGTAAAACCTGATATAATAGCCGATTTTACCAACTTGCCGTTTGAGGATAGCTCTTTCTACATGGTCGTGTTTGACCCGCCACATTTGAAAACACTTGGCAAAACATCATGGATGGCAAAGAAATATGGTAGGCTTCCGGATAATTGGCAAGAAATGATAAAAAGCGGTTTTGATGAATGTATGCGTGTCCTAAAGCCCAACGGGACATTGGTATTCAAATGGAGTGAGAGTGAAATAAAAGTCAATGAAGTTTTATCCATTATACCTTATAAGCCTTTGTTTGGGCATACCACTGGCCGACAAAGTAAAACGATATGGATGTGCTTTATGAAACTGCCAATTAACTAATAACGGAACAGAAATGAATACAACCTTTGAAAAATCGGCTAATAGTACCGATGAATGGTACACACCGAAAGAAATTATAGACGCATTGGGTGAATTTGATTTAGACCCATGTGCCCCAGTAGCCCCCCCCTATAAAACGGCAAATGTCATGTACAACAAAAATGACGATGGATTAAAACAGGAATGGAAAGGTCGCGTTTGGTTGAACCCACCTTATTCCCGTCCTCTTATAGAATGTTTCGTTAAACGGATGGCAGAACATGGAAACGGCATTGCTTTACTTTTCAATCGTTGCGATTCAAAGATGTTTCAGGATGTGATATTCGAGAAGGCAACGGCAATGAAATTCTTGCGTAACCGAATCAGATTCTTCCGTCCAGACGGAACTCGTGGAGATTCTCCCGGCTGTGGTAGTATTCTCATCGCTTTTGGTGAGGATAATGCGGAGGTAATAAAAACTTGTGATATTGCAGGTAAGTACGTTAGAATAAATTAGAGCAAAACTGAACAAATATGAGCAAACTATATAAAGTAACTATTTTCGGGGAATCATTCCTAATCGGGTGGTTCCCTTTCTCTTCACGCTGGTATAACAAGCTAAAGATAATCAAATGATAGTACGTCATTTTATAAGAGTTCCGGTTGGAAGTACTGTCTATTGCGACAATCAGCCGGTTAAAATACTGGAGAAAGGATATGCCCTTGCTCTATGTGATGTTAATGGGAAACGGGTATATATCACCTGCTATGATTTGGAAAAGAAACCATTCGTCAGCACGAATGGGGAAGAATGAAAAAGAGCCAACCCACGCACGACCATGAATCAGCTCTTCCTTACACGATTATGATGCAAATATACTATTTACTTTTAAAATAATCGTGTTATGGAACTGGATTTTAACAAAATAATTCGTCTTAAAAAGATTCGTATCGAGAAATCAGAACTTTCAGAAGAAGAAAACGCCTTAGCTTCACCAATTTTGAGAGATAAAAGCCTTATTAGGGATATCTATAAAATCTTCGTTGAGCTATTGAATAGCAGAAGTCTTCCCCCTTGTATTGATAGTGTTACCCAGCGGAAGAAGTTCATCTTCATTATCCTGTACCTGTTTTCTCCAAGTTCGCTTGCCGGTGGGAAAATGACAGCTGGGTTACGCGAAGAGATGTCAAGGGTACTTGGGGTTCAGTCCAAGAGTACAATTTCCGACAACTGCGCTGATGTCGTGTTTTTGTATCAGAACTATGGGGATTTCAGCGGGGATATAGAGTATCTTTATACCGAAATCGTAAATCGGTTAAGATTCAAAGGGCTAATCAATTAATGAGCCGGAGTTTAGTGCTCCGGCTTTTCTGTTTTCAAATGGTCAACAACGCTTTGTAATCTATCTGCATCTTTAGGATTGAAGATAAACTCGTCAAAGTCTCCATATACGCTTCGATGACCAAACACGTATTTAACAGCGTGGATAATACGTTTGAATACATTCCTTTCTGGTATTAGGTGTACACTGCAATAGACTTCCTTTTCATCCTCAAAATATGACATCACAATCTGATGTTCAATGCTGTTGCATTCACAAATAAATAGTTCTTTTTTATCCATAGTTGGTTATAACATAGTTGCAACTTGCTTTTCTACGGCTGATTTAATAAAAGCGTTTATTGATATTCCGGCTTGTTTAGCGAGAATAGCAATTTTACTATGTACCTCTGGCGAGATACGAATATTTAATGAACCGGAATAGCTTTTATGAGGCTCTATACCTTCTTCTTTGCAGTATTCTAAATAATCTTCTACTGCTTCATGAAAAGCGTCGGTAAGTTCTTTTACGCTTTCACCTTCAAAATTTACAAGTCCATCAATGCCTTCTATTTTCCCAAAGAAGACATTATCTTTTTCGCTAAATGCGACTGAACCGATATAGCCTTTATATTTTAATGTATTCATATAAAACCTCCTTATTTTATAAATCCTGCTTCTGTCAAATCATTTAGTACTTGCTTCATGGCATAAGACTTGATTATGTTTCCGGGGTGTGGCTTATGTAACATGATAGGTCTTTTGTTCCCATTCTTGTATATAACCCTTGACCCAGAAGTCTTTCCTTTGTCGGATTTCACATATCCGAAAATGAATAGCAGTTTTTCCATTTCGTCAAATGTGAAGTCTTTTGGCTGGTTCTTAAACCGTTCTATTAATTTCTCTTTCGTACCCATGCCTTTGATATTTTTACAAATGTAACTATTTTATAGTTGCAAAGCAAATGATTTAATGTTTTTCTTCAATTGCTATCACTATTTTCTTTAGTTCCTCTATTGTATTCGCTTTGTAAAAGTCTCCTTTGTACTGGATAAGGGCGGTGAGTTCACCTTCTCCGGTTACTTCTTCATACAGTCTATTTATAGGAACGTTGATAGCATCGGCAATATCAGACAATGTGTTTATTGTAGGATTGCCTTTTTCTATAATACCGTGGAGTGATTGCTTTGATTTTCCAATCTTATCTGCTACAGATTGAACGGTAAAACCCTGTTCTTTTATTGCTTCTTTGATTCTTAGTTTCATGGTTACTTATTTTAAATGCAAATATACTTCATTATATATTGTGGTAAAACTATATATGTACTAATAAAGGTTAAAGTCAAAATAAAAATGACTTTTTCTTTGTGAAGTAAAAATATAGTTTTACTTTTGCATCGTCAGAAACGAAGTAATAACAATTAAAAGATATACGATCATGGCAACAAAGAAGATTGATGAAAAGAAAACATTGAAGTATGCAGTAGCATTCTACTTCTGTACATCAGGTAAGATAAACTTCATGTTAGGCAATAAAATGTATCAGCATATAAATACTGTTTATGACCAAAGAGAAGATGGTAGAGGTTTCAATACCTGTGAAGTCGTTTATAATTACAAGGCTCAAAAGTACGAGGTTCTGAATGTAGATACAGAGATAGGCAACAAAGAGATTACGATATTATAAGTTTAACCAGCAGGGCGAAAGTCCTGCGCAACAAAAAAGAATATGACCAAGAAAGAATTAATTGCAGCACTTGCAAATGTAAATGATGACGCGGTGGTATTGTTTGGCACGAAAGAAATTCAGTTTTTCGGTGCATTTGCTACACAGGTATATATTAACTGGGATAGTAATGAGGTTCTTATAGCCAATAAGCACACAGATGCCACAACACCAGTTTACTGCGAGTTATTACATGAGGATAAAACGCATTAACATAAATCGGCAGGGCGAAAGCCCTGCGCAATATAGAAGAATATGAAAGAAAATATATTTTTAAAAGCAGTTATAGAAAAACCGTTATTGAATAATGAACCAGAAGTTTTACACCTTTTCGTTCAAATTATCAATGAAATAACTTCTTGTATGTCAGAAGACGAGTTAAGAGGCTGTATGAACTCTTTAATAGTAAGATACCCTTATTTTAAACTGTTTTTCGATTATGGTTTCGGACATAATCATATGTGGGTGAAAGCATCAGGTTCTTTAGAAAGATTGATATTGGTTGAGTTCTAATCCGGTAGCCTTATGGCTACCACAATATACACGATTATGAAAGCATATTTAGTTTTAGTTATCAGCCCTGAAGCCCCACTGATGAAGCAACTGGGCAAGGTATTGGGTAAGATGGTAACCCCTTATGACTTCTCTACTATAGAGAGGGGTGAAAAGTACATCACCATACAGCATGATGAAACAGGGCTTGTAGTGGCTTATACGAGTGAAGAAAGATTGAACGTAAAAATGAATTAAGAATGAAGAATATATTAGAATCTTTGAAAGAAAGTGTCAAGAGTGGCAAAATCACAATCAGAGAGGCAGCTATAAAGCTGCATAAAGCAGGGTGGACGAGTTTTGTAGACGTGGATAAAACGAAACAATTACTTGAATTATGAACTCAATAAATGTAAACGGTTGCAGCGTATGCCAGCCCGGCAAAGAGAATTACACTACCTACAACACCAGGTTGAGAGGTAAAAGAGTGAGAATGTACCAGTACGATTACCGTACTGAAAGTGGTGAACTCTTTGCTTGTTGTGCGCCTACCTTAGAGGCGTGTAGAGAAAGACGGGATAAATGGCTTAGTTCACGACAATAAGCCAATTGTCGTGTATAACGATTGAAGATATTTCGTTATCTTTGGTTGTGGTAGTACCTTTGGGGTACTATCGCGGGGTGTAGCAGTGGTAGCTTTTCACTTTGACTTGGTGAAGGTCGGTTGTTCGATTCAGCCCCCCGCAACTATTGAGTATTAATTAAAAAAATGACACGATTATGAACATTCTTACATTAAGCATCAAACAGAAGTATTTCGATGAAATCTTGGCAGGCAAGAAAACCCACGAATACCGTGAAATCAGACCAACTAACGCTAAGAAGTATATCACTTACCTATGTGGCGGTAAAGAATATCCGGCTGATGCAGAACTGCCTGAAGAAGGTGAGGTAGAATTGAAGCCTATCAAGTACGATGCAATCAAGCTTCTGACAGGTGCATATGCAGGTAAACGTCCTTATATTATCGTTGAAGTGAAAGCAGCAGAAGCTGTTATTCTCACAGATGAAAACGGTAATGATATTGTTTACGAACATCAAGGCGAAGAATATCTTGCTGCACAAATGAATTATACTTTGGGCAAGATATTAGAAAAACATATAGATTGATTTGTTTAACTTTTAAAATTAGAAAGCAGAGTCGCAAGAAGAATTAACAGAGTAGCCGGGCCTCGCAGAAATATGAATGGTGCAGGGGCAGGTGGTAGATTGGTTGCCAATCGTAGAGGTACAGCAAGTGCCACACAGTTAGGATCACGCAGACAGCGTTACAGTGATCTTCGTACTTCATTTGGTTTAAGTGGTGGCTAGCTATGAACAAAGTAGAACAAGCGAGTCAATATATAGACCTCATTCGGGTAAAATCGAATGAGGCTTTACTGTTTTTATCACTTGGTAAAGATTCGCTTGTTCTGCTTGATTTAGTCTATCCGAAGTTTGACCGGATTGTTTGCGTGTTCATGTATTTCGTCAAGAATTTGGAACATATTAACCGTTGGATAAACTGGACTAAAGCCAAATATCCGAAAATAGAGTTTGTTCAAGTACCACATTGGAATCTTACTTATATTCTCCGTGGCGGTATGTATTGTGTGCCAAATCCGAAAGTAAAGCTGTTGAAGTTGGCAGATGTGGTAAAGGCTATGCAACTTACTCATGGAGTTTATTATACATTCTTGGGCATGAAAAAAGCTGACGGTATGAATCGTAGACTTATGTTGAAAGGGTATGAGGTAAACGGCTACGAGAATAACGGTATGGTTTATCCTTTAGCTGATTGGACACAAAAGGATATTCTTGCTTATATGAGGCAGCATAATTTACCCGAACCAGTTCGGTATTCATTGAAAGCCAGTTCGGGAGTAGGCTTCAATCTTGATTGTATGCTTTGGATGGAGAAGAACTATCCACAGGACTTACAGAGAATTTACAAAACTTTCCCGATGGCTGAAAGAGTACTTTGGGAGTATCATAATCAACAAAAGTAATATGTATGGAACTAAGTAAATATATCAAGAGTGAATCGGTAGAACTTAACCGTTCTGCCATTCGTTTTGCAGACTACAATCCGAGAAAACTTTCCGATGAATCACGCAAAGCATTAAAGCGTGGTATCAAGAAATTCGGATTGGTAGGTGGAATAGTTGTGAATAAGCGTACAGGGCTTACAGTCGTCAGTGGGCACCAGCGTTTGTCTGTCATGGACGAATTACAAAAGTTTCCCGATAACGACTATCGCATTCGTGTCGATGTCATTGACGTGGACGAACAGCAGGAAAAGGAGTTGAATATTCTAATGAACAACCCTAATGCACAAGGTTCTTGGGATTTTGACGCTCTTGCCCGTATTGTTCCTGATATTGACTGGAAAGATGCAGGATTGACGGATGCCGACTTGAATATGATTGGGGTTGATTTCCTTTTGCAGACCGAAGAAGAAAGCTCCATTGCTGACGAACTGGAAAGCATAATGTCGCCTGTAACAGAACAGAAAGAAGCCGATAAAGCCGCCAAACAGTTGGAACGTGCTGAAAAGGTAGCCCACATGAAAGAGGTCAAGCATCAGGTGAAAGAAAACGCACAGAAGCAAGCTGAGAACATGGATGCCTATGTGATGTTGTCCTTCGATACCTATGAAGCTAAAGCCGCTTTCTGCGAAAGGTTCGGGTATGAACCAGATATGAAGTTTATAAAGGGAGAAGTTTTTGATGAACAAGTAGAAAGAATAGATTAATTATTGGGAGGAAAGCTGAGTTAGAAAGAAAACATATAGCCAGTTATATCAGCAGTCCAGACGAATAATGTACAATGCTGGAAGACAATACGGGTTAGGTTCTGCAAGACAAAGAAACATAAGGGATAGAACGAAATCCATAATGGGAAGATATGCTGAGAAAATAGATAGCTATTTCTCAAAAAGAGGAGTTGATGTCTATGGAAACAAGCCAATTTCTCGCCGTGTCTATATGGGTAACAATAACGGTTAAAATTATGAGCAATAGTGAATCTCAAAATAGAAAAGGTAAAGGAGGAAGAAAGCCTAAGTTTGATTATACAAGCGAGGAATTTCTTTCTCTCGTGGAATCGTATGCCAAAAAGGGATTCACTGACAAGGAAATTGCTTATGCCATAGGGATTTTGCCTCAAACATTCTGCGAAAAGAAAAGTGAGTACACCGAAATATCCGAAGTCTTAGCGCGTGGGCGCGCGACAATCAATGCCACTGTAAGGGCTAAATTCCTTGCAATGGCTCTCGGTGGCATAAAAACCAAAAGCACCGTGGTAAGAAAGCTCCGTGATTCAGAAGGGAATTTGACGGGCGAAGATGAATTACAAGTAAGCGAAAGCGAGTTGGCTCCTAATTTGCAAGCAATGTCCGTTTGGCTGTACCACCATGATGAAGATTGGAGAAAGATTGAGCGCAAACAAGATGAAGACGCTGATATTCCAACAGACATAGAGCATGGCATCAACATTGATTCTTGGATTAAAGACAAGCTGAAATGATAGTACCTCAAGAAATTTACCATCCATTATACAAGGATAAGGAAAAATTTATAATTCTTATTACCGGTGGGCGTGGTTCGGGAAAGTCTTTCAATGCTTCTACCTTTATTGAGCGGTTGACTTTTGAAATGACTCCCGTAGAGAAAATAGTTCATCAGATTCTTTACACCCGTTACACGATGGTTTCTGCCGGTATGTCTATCATCCCCGAAATGATGGAGAAGATAGATTTGGACGGTACCACGAAATATTTCAAGACCACAAAGACGGACATAGTCAATAAGATGACTAAGAGCCGTATCATGTTCCGGGGTATCAAGACTTCTTCCGGGAACCAGACAGCAAAACTGAAATCCATTCAAGGCATTACGACTTTCGTCTGCGATGAAGCGGAAGAGTGGACAAGCGAAGATGAGTTCGACAAGATAATGCTCTCCATTCGCAAGAAGGGTATTCAGAACCGGATTATCATTATAATGAACCCATGCGATTCCAATCACTTCATCTACAAGAAATACATTGAGAAAACTCACAAGCTGGTAGAGATTGACGGTGTGCAGGTTCAGATTTCCACTCATCCGAATGTGCTCCATATCCATACTACGTATTTTGATAACTTGGATAACCTTTCTCCTGAGTTCCTGAAAGAGGTGGAAGATATGAAGGTGAGTAATCCTGAAAAGTATGCTCATGTGGTTATCGGCCGGTGGGCTGACGTTGCAGAAGGTGCTGTGTTCAAGAAGTGGGGAATTGTTGACGAGTTCCCGGCTTGGGCAAAGAAAATTGCTTTCGGGCAAGACTTCGGTTATACGCATGACCCGTCTGCTTCCATTCGTTGTGGTATCGTTGATAACGCCCTTTACTTGGATGAAGTGGATTACCGTACTGGATTGCTTTCTTCTGACATCATCAAGACTCTTCGCCCGTGGGGATTGAAAGTCATTGCTGACAGCGCAGACCCACGTTTGATTCAAGAGATACACAACGGAGGAATCAAGATATATGCCGTAGAGAAAGGTGCAGGCTCTATCAATGCCGGAATTGACAAAATGAAAGATATGGAGATTTATATAACCAAAAGCTCGTACAACTTGCAAAGCGAGTTCAGAAAGTATGTTTGGGCAAAGGATAAGGACGGGAACTATATCAACGAACCGGAAGACCATGACAATCACGGAATAGATGCTGTACGTTACTATGTATTGGGTGAGCTTCTTGGTAAGATTCAGAAGCCGAAAGATTTAACTGGAATATTCACACACTAAAAATATAAGCTATGCCATTGAATTTAGAAGAAATATTAGCATTGCCTGACATCGGGCAGAAGATAAACTATCTGAAGAAAGGTAGGAAGACTGAACTTCCCGACCGTTGCAAACTTTGGGATGATTGGAATCCGGAACGCCACGAAATCATTGTGGATAAAGAAAAGTATCCGGACAGAAAAGTACTTGATAAGGAATCCGAAAAAGTTTTCGATGAAAAAACTGGTAAGACTTATGAAATCGAAGCAAAGTATAAGACTGAACCGGTGAACCGTATTTCTATTCCATTGGAACAAGATATAGTGAACATTCAAACTGCTTTCACGGTCGGCACAGAACCGTCTATGGATTGCACTCCGACTGATGATGATGAAAAGAAGCTGCTGGATGCGGTAAAGGCTGTATTTAAATCCAACAAAATCAAATACCAAAACAAGAAGATTGTCCGTGCCTGGCTCTCCGAACAAGAAGCGGCAGAATATTGGTATGTTACCGATGATGATTCGTTTTGGGCAAAGTTTTGGAAGAAAGTTAAGACTACGTTCGGTGGCAAGGTCAAGCCCACCAAGAAACTGAAAAGCGTGTTATGGTCTCCATTCAGAGGTGATAAGCTATACCCGTTCTTTAACGACGAAGGTAAAATGATTGCTTTCTCACGTGAGTATAAAAAGAAGCTCATGGATGATTCGGAGGTCATCTGCTTTATGACTATCACGGACAAAATGGTTTATCAATGGGATTTGTCTAAAGGGTATGAAGAAAGAACGCCTTTTGCTCATGGATTCCCAAAACTACCGGTTCTCTATGCTTATCGTCCTGAACCTTACTGCAAGAAGATAAAGACTTTTCGGGTCCGATTAGAGAAATTGCTATCTAATTATGCTGATTGTATAGACTATCATTTCTTCCCACTGCTGAAGCTAATTGGAGATGTAGAGGGTTTCATGGGTAAGGTTAAGGACAGAATGGTCAAACTTACGGGTGAAGGTGCGGATGCTCAGTATCTGACGTGGAACCAAGTTCCGGATACGGTACGTTTTGAAGCAGAAACACTCACTAATATGGCTTATGATATGTCAAACACTCCAAGAATATCGTTTGAGACATTGAAAGGCATAGGCAAGGCTTCCGGCACTGCTTTCCGCTTCATGTTTATGGGTGCACATATGGCGGTAGAAAATCACGGTGAGGTTATCGGTGAGTTCTTGCAGCGAAGAGTAAATTTCATTGTTTCCGCTTTAGGCTCTATCAATCCAACCGAGTTTAGCAAGGCATCGCAGACCATTGACATAGAAACAGAACTGGTTCCATATATGATTGATGATTTGAATGATAAGGTGACTACTGCCGTTTCCGCTGTCAGTGGTGGAATTTGGTCAACACGTGAAGGTATCATGTTTGCCGGAAATGCTGACCGCATCGAAAGCGAATTGAAAGAAATTAAAGAGGAACAAGCAGCAAAGAATGAGCAAATCGGAGATAAGGGAAAGAAAAACGCCTCTTAGTTAGAAAAATTACGGGACTTATAGTTTTAGTATAAGAAAAATAGTTAGCGGTGGCTTCAAAGAGTTGCCGCTATTTTTTTTGCTCTTTTAAATTATAAATATTAGAATATAATTTTGAATTATAGAATTATATATGTATTTTTGTCACACGATAATTGAGTAACCAATGAGAATATTTACCGAACAAGCATTAAAAGAATATGCAGAGAACCATCCCGATTCAAAGGTCGCTTTGCAAGAATGGACTACCATTGTGAAAAGAAGCAAGTGGACCTGTTTTGCCGATATTAAGAAAACGTTTAATAGCGTTGATAGTGTAGGTAATCAACACTATGTTTTCAATATCAAAGGCAATAACTATCGTTTGGTAGTAGTGATTAAATTCACTATTCAGTTTGTGTATATTCGCTTTATTGGTACTCATAAAGAATATGATAAAATAGATTGCGCTAATATTTAGGATTATGACAAAGATAGAAAATCAAGCCCAATATGAATGGGCGGTGAAAAGAGTAGAGGAACTTCTTCCATTAGTGAAAGATGATACTCCTTTGAATGACCCAAATAGCATAGAATTGGAGCTTCTTTCTAATTTGGTTGCTGATTATTCCGAAGAACATTTTGCATTGGGAGAACCAACACTTGTGGATGTTCTTAAACTTCGTATGTACGAAATGGGGCTTAATCAAAAATCACTTGCAAAGTTGGTTGGTGTCAGCCCATCACGATTAAGTGATTATATATCTGGTAAATGTGAACCAACCTTGAAAGTTGCTCGTGAGATAAGCCGGAAGCTAAATATTGATGCAAATATAGTGTTGGGAGTATAAGTATAAGTTTTTGTCGTGATATATTTTAGGCGTGATTCATTCGGTTTCACGCCTTTTTTTATACCATTTTACGACAATCGTTTTATTGTCGTGTATCACCTATCTGATAATTTTTCACCTTCTTTATAAATAACGAAATTTACCGTAGAAATTTATAAATCAAATTCATACGGTATGACAATCTTAGAACAAATCTTAGCAGGGCTACAACAGAAATTCGCTGGGGTGGACACTGCTATTCTTACCCGCATTGCCACCAAAAAGGCAGAGGGTGTAACGGACGAGACAAAAGTAAACTCCATTGTTGAGGGTATCAGTTTTTCGGACGTGCTTAATTCCTATGGTGATTTCCGTGCCGGGGATGCTTCAAAAACGGCAGTGACTAACTACGAGAAGAGGCATAACCTTAAAGACGGTAAGCCAATCGAGACTACCACAACCACCAAAACGGAAGAGAATAAAGACGATGTGCCTGCATGGGCGCAAGCTTTAATTGACTCCAACAAGAACCTTTCTGATAAGCTAACACAGTTTGAAACGGAAAAGGCTCAAGCAACACGTAGCCAGCAGATTTTGGCAAAGGCAAAGGAGTATGGTATTCCCGAAAACTACGCCAAACGATGCGCCATTAAGGACGATGAGGACTTGGACGCATACTTCAAGGACTTGAAGCAGGAGTTTGCGAATGACGGCTTTAAGGGTGTAGTTCCTCCAGATACAGCAAAAAAAGAACTGGAGAATGAGACTCAGGCGTTTGCGAAAATGATTGCAGACGACACTAAAGAAATTGTAGAACAACAAAAACAGTGATTTTATGGCAGCAGGATTTAAGTATAATCTTGAACCGGAAGTTGAGCAGGAAGAACGCTACGACGTAGAAACCGGACGCAGACGCAGAGGTCCGTATAAGTTGGACACAACCAACCTCGTTGTCGGCTCGTACTTGCCCTCATTCACACCGATTGCAGCTGACTTGGTGAAGAAAACATCCCAAGTGGCTATCCGTGTGGAAGTATATGAGAAGTTTACGACAGGCTCCAATACCACATTGAAAATCAAGAAACGTTCTTTGGCTTACAAAGGTATGCACTTGGGTAACGGTGCGCATGGAGCGACAATCAACGCTATTGACAAGGCTGACAAAGCTTTTGATAAGCTGACGTTAGCGGCAGACTTTGGAGAAAATCTAGAAGCTGGAACAGTTCTTTACGAAGCGACAGCCGCAGATGGTACAACGCCCAAAGTTATCGCAAATTCAGCTCTGTATGAAAGGAAGCAGGTAGAGGATGGCATAGTATTGGTTTCCCTTTTGATGCGTGCGTTTGAAATCGAACCGACCAAGCTGGTAATGCCTTTCGCAGATATTGACAAGGCGAATATGCCGCACTTCCAGTTTAATGCTCAGGATGTCAAACAAGAAAAAGACACTGTATCAATTCCTAAGGCTTCTTCCAGTCGGGACGGATTGATGAGCAAGGAAGATAAAGCCAAATTGGATGGGGTTGCAGCACAAGTTAACAAGTATACTTTAACAGCAGCTACGACTTCTGCTCTTGGAGGTGTAAAGCAGGCAGCCAAAGTGAATGATGCATCTGGTACGGTGTCGGTAGAAAACTTTAACGGATTATTGACAGCGTTGAAAAACGCAGGTATAATGGCAAAATAAAGAAAGGAGGACTAATATATGATGCTAACTATTCATACATTGTTTAATGACCCGAACATTGTAAATGCAGTGATTCAGCGTGTCCTCAAGACAAGAAAGGACACAATTTATTGGCAGCAGTATTTGGGCTTCCGTAGGACTACTACTCGTGTATTTAAAGACTACATCGGTCAGGTTACTGGCGTGATGGCTGGTTCCATCAACTCCCGTTATGGCGAAAAGCCTATCCGTGAACGCAGGAATATCGGTTCCGGATATGGTGAGATTGCCTATTTGGGTGACCGCTATCAAATCTCAATCGACCGTTTGTCTGACTTGCAGGACTTGATAGATAAGTATAATGCCGCCAAACCGGAAGACCAGAAAGCAGCCATGCGTGACATCGTGGACTTCATCTATGACGATTACCGTCAGGTATTGCTGGCACCGCACAAGCGTATGGACATTATCGTAGGCTCTCTGTTGATGACTGGAGCAGCAAGCGTGAAGAACAAGGACGACAATGCCGGAGGAATTGACTTATTGAACATCGACTTGCCGTTCAAGTTTATCAAGCCGGACACAGAGGATAAAGACTATTTCGTCACTTACTTGCAGCAGAAACTGAATGAGCTGAAATCTATTTACGGCACATTCCCCAAGATGATTATGAGCCGTGGCACATTCGTCAAGAACATCATCGGTTCAAGCGAGTTCGGTGATAAGTTCAAGATGCAGCTTACAGGCAACGAGATGTATATGTCCACCGGGATTATCACTTCGCAACTGGCTTCTGCTATTTTTACGGGTATCGGACTTCCGGCTATTGAAATCAAGGAAGATTATGTGGTAGACCAAACAGGTAAGAATATCCCCATTTATGCAGATGGTCGTATTTCCCTGCTTCCGCAGGATAAAATCGGTTATATGCGCTTCCACACTCCTTATGAAGCTGTGGATGGTGTACCGGGACGTAATTACACTCAGGCAGATGGCGATATGCTGATTTCAGGTTACAAGGACGGCAATGGTCGCTATCTGGAATACACAGCCGAATGGATTCCGCAGATTGCGAACCCGAACCTGATTGTGAACTTCGATTTGAGTGAGATGAACGCATGACAGTAAACGATTATATATTACAGAAGTTTCAGACCTTCGGCGTTAACTTGTCGGAGGCTGACCTTTTCGATATATGTCTGAACGCAAAGATAAGCGGAGGGGGTGAGATGAACGAGGATTGCCAAACACGGGTGTCGGTGGCAATTGCGAAGTTCATCCCCTCTCTATTGCTTCGTGCCACTTCCATCAGCGAAAGCGGTTTTTCTATGTCTTGGAACATTCAAGGCATTAAGGATTACTATTCATTTCTGTGTAAACAGTACGGTTTGAAAGACGAACTGGGTAACAAACCTAAAGTGACTTTCTTATGATATTTGCCCCACACATATTGCAGGTAAAAGTTATCACCCCGATGGACAAGGATGAGTTTGGCAGACCTATTCCCGGAACAGGTGGTGAATACTGGCAGAAGGTATGCAAGTGCCGTTGTGATGATAACACTACCAAAGAGTTTTCATCTGATAACGGCTCTGTGTATCGTCCGAATTATCATGTAGTATGTGAGAAAAGAATTACTGTCAAGGCTGGTGATGAAGTACGTTGCATGGATGGTGATGGCGTAAGAGGTCAAGGCGAAGTCTACACGGTAAAGAGTACAAACTACTTTAACTACTCGGAATTATGGATGTAGATTTCGATTTCTCAGATGTCGACTCCTTTTTCGATGAAGGAGAATGGGAGGTCGAAAAGAAGATGATTGATGTAGGCGATGAAGCCGTGAAGTACGCAGAGGAACATGGGGATTATCAAGACCATACACTCACTTTGAGAACGTCCAATGATTACGATGTCAATAAAGACGGTTTGACATTGAAAAACGAAGCGGAATACGCATCATTCGTAGAATCTAAAGGGTATGATGTTTTGAGTAGTGCTGCTTTATTTGCGGAGAAACGATTAAAAGAAGAATTTGAAAAATGAAAAAGTACATTGGAACAAAACAGATTGAAGCAGAACCTATGACAATGGGCGAGGCTTATGAAAGAGGTTTATTACAAGTTGGCAGAGTGCCTGATGCAGAGTATGCAAAGCGCATGGGTTATCACGTTAAATATGCTGACGGGTACGAGAGTTGGTCGCCAGCGGAACCGTTTGAGGAGGCGTATAAACTCGCCGATACATCACTTGACCGTATGCAGATAGAAGCCGAAGAAGTCAATGGAAGATATGTAAAGTTAGCCGCTTTCATAGATTCAGGGAAAATGGATGAAGTCGTTAATGATATGTACAACAAGTGTTTACTGGAAATGCAGTGTTGTACAATGTTCGACTATATACGGCTTCTTGATACTCGCATACAGCGTATGCAAGGTTCTGATGGTGCAAAAGTAATAAAGATGAATTTTGGTATGGCTATTATGGCTCTCAAAGCAGGTTTTCCAATTCGTAGAAGCGGTTGGAACGGAAAAGGATTAATGGTGTTCAAACAGGTCCCAGCACATATTGATAGTGATATTATCCCCAAGATGCAATCTATTCCGCAATCAGCAAAAGACCTTATTCTGAAAGGCAAGGGCTTTATTGACTACACAAGCCAGTGTCTTATTTACAATGAGAATACCGGACGCGCTGATTCATGGGTTCCGTCTATCAGTGATGTATTTGCAGAAGATTGGGAGATTGTGGAATGATAGTAACTACCGACATAGGAAACATCCTCTACCGGGACTGCAAGGCTTTCGGAATAGATCTAGTGCCTGATGGTGAAACGCTGACGGGTGAATTGAAGTCCGAAAGGATTGTCATCCACACGAAGAAACAACAGCCGGGAAAGTATTGGAAGAAATCTTTCGCAGAAGTGAATCTATGTGTACCCAATTTAAGCGAGAATGAAGCGAACACAATCCGGCTTAACGAACTTGAAAGAAAGGCTGACAAGCTGCTTGATGATGTAGTAAGCACCTATGACGGTACAACCTATCGTTACTCTATCGAATCAATTGGCGCGGAAGCGGATACAGCTTTGAAATGCCATTACGTGAATGTGAGAATTTTATTTGAAGTAATAAATGTAAAACTATAAGATTATGATTTCAGCAGTAGGAATAAAAAGAATCTTGTTTGCCGATATTGATAAGGTAACGGCAGACATTACCCCCGAAATCGCAAAGACTTTGATTCAAGCCGCTATCAAAGCGAAAGATGAGGTTTTGAATGTACACGGGGAAACGTGGCAGATTGAGGAAACGGAAGCCTCCGTCACTGGGTACAAGAACCAATTAACGGGAAAGAATTACCGTTACGATGATGTGCCGGGAGAAGTATCGCCCGCTTTCTCTATCGGACAATATGACTGGAAGACCAAGAAAGCGTTCATGGGTGGCGATGTTATTCAGGCAACATCTAAAGATGTAGGTTGGAAGCGTGCTTTGGATAAAGTTATTATCAACAAAGCATTGTTCTGTCTGACCGATGATGATGTCTGGTTCATCTTCCCAAAATGCCGTATTGTTTCCCGTGAAGCCAATACGGATAAGGCAATTGCAATCGCTGTAAAAGGCTTGGTGCAGGAACCGGGAATCGAAGGTGTTTCTTCTGAGTATAACTATGAAGAAGGGCAGATTAAAGCTTTGCAGGCATGAACTACAGTAACCATTGTACCTACTCCTTCCGATGCGACCGTAAAGCTGGACGGTGCAACGGTCAAGTCAAAGCAGGTGAATGCTGGGGCTACCGTTCACTATGAAGTGTCGAAAGTGGGGTACGTCACTCAGTCAGGAGATATTAAAACCACTCCTTCTGAAGTTGATACCACTCTTAAAAAAGAGATAACATTGGTAAAAGCACAAGAGTGATAACCGGGGGATGGATATATACCATTCCCCCTTTTAGTTTAAGAATATGAATCAAGCAGCAAAAACGGTTTCTGATGCTTTGTTAGGGCTGGATTTCATGAATGTGGAGATAGGAGGGATGGTTTATACCATTAAACCTCCTACAATTAAAATTATCTGTCGTGCCATTCATCATTTTTCCAATATCGGCATGACTGGAGATAATGTCATGGAAGCTATTAAAGAGCTTCCTGAAGCTACTGAAGATATGCTGAAAGGTATTTCATGCTTCATCTGCGGGAATGATAGTTTGGTCAAAGAATTGGAGAACGGCACTTTTGAAGAAGTCAAAGATGCCTTGGAAGTCTGTTTCTCTATGATGGATATTTCGGCTTTTCAGTGTGTCAGCTCGATGAGGAACGTGTCGATGCTGGCAGCAAGACCGAAACAGTAGGAAACACAACGTTCTTCGGGCAGATAGCCCATTTGATTGACACGCTTCATTTGAGTTATACAGAAGTGTTTGAGGTTATCCCTTATCGGAATTTGCTGATGATGCAACGGGATAAATTACACGCAGTATATGGTGGTCAAAAAGTGAATAGAATCAGTGGTAAGGAATTGGCTAATCGTAGGAAAAAGAAATAGATATGGCGAAATTATATTTTAAGGTAGGTAGTGACTGGGAAGAAGTTGTAAGGCTCCGTAATGAAATTGTGAAGTTAAAACAAGAGTTAATGAGCATGGATGGCACGCAGTCTCCTGCTGCTTTCAAGGCTTTGAATGCCCAACTTGCTGCATCCAACCAAAGATTGGATGAGTTGGTGACTAATGCAGCCAAAGCTGGAGCGGAGATGGAAACGGGATTCAAAAGGAAAATCTTCGATGCTTCCCAGGCCGTGAATGGATTCACAGAGAAGATTCTTGCTCAAAAAGCGGTAGTTAAGGATATTGAAGCGGATGTAAAACGACTTGGGGATGCTTATCGTATAGCATTGAAAAGGAATCCGTTATCAGCAAATAGCAAGTTAGAAGAATACAATGCTGCCCGCAAAGCTCTTGATGAAGAAAAGGCAGCTTTATTTGGATTAACCCAACAACAAGCCGAAGCGCGTCTTTCCGTAAAGAAACTTCGGGATGAATACGCCCTTTACAATGATAATGCTAAGGAAATCGTAGAGAGTAACAACGGTATCGCTATTTCTTGGAAGAAAGCATTGGCGGTTATTGGTGGTGCTGGAGTATTAAAGGCATTAGGTTCTGAAATGATTCGTGTTCGTGGAGAATTTCAATCCATGCAGACCGCTATTGAGACTATGGTTGGAAAGGATATGGCAGGACAACTGATTCCGCAAATCAAGGAGCTGGCTAAGATTTCTCCACTTACTATGTCAGATATGGTTGGAGCAGAAAAGATGATGCTTGGATTTAACATACAAGCAGAAGACACTATCAAATACTTGAAAGCCATTAGTGATATTTCTATGGGGGAATCCAGTAAGTTCAATTCGCTAACTTTGGCATTTTCACAGATGTCAGCAGCGGGTAAACTTATGGGGCAGGATTTGAATCAAATGATAAACGCTGGATTCAACCCGTTACAGATTATCTCCGAAAAGACCGGAAAATCTATCGCAACTTTGAAAGATGAAATGTCCAAAGGTGCTGTTTCCGCTGAAATGGTTCAACAGGCATTCATTGATGCAACTTCCGCAGGTGGTAAGTTCTATAATATGTCTGAGAATGCCTCAAAGACTATCAATGGTCAGTTGTCTATGATGCAGGATGCTTTGGATTCCGTGTTTAACGAATTGGGAACAAAGTCGGAAAGTGTTATCATGGACGGTATTCAAATGACAACTTCGTTGATTCAGAATTATGAAACAGTAGGTAAGATCTTGGCTGGATTAGTGGTTACTTATGGTACATACCGGACCGCAGTGATGCTTGTTACTGCTGCCGAAAGTAAACATACTCTTGTGGAGATTGGACTTACCAATGCCCGTTTATTGGCACGAAAAGCGCAGTTAGCTTTAAACGCTGCAATGCTTACCAATCCTTATGTGTTGTTGGCTACTGCTGTAGTAGGACTTGGAGTTGCAATGTGGGCATTATCCGACAGCACAACATCTGCTGAACGTGCTTTGGACTCGTACAACAAGAAAATAGAAAAACTCGACACGGACGAAGAAGATCGGAAACGTACTTTGGAAGGTCTTGTTAGCACCATTAATAGCGAGGTGGAAGCCGAGACCACTAAACTTAAAGCTTTAAAAGATATTGAGGAACTATACCCAGCACTCTTTAGGAAATATGTTGATGAGAAAGGCCATATACAGGATTTGACTGGTTTTTGGAAGGCATATAATGAAGAAGTTGTAAAATCTAGAACACAGTCAAAACAGGCTATAGTCGAGTCCTTGGAACAACAGATAAAAAGTGCGGAATGGGCTTATAATTTAGCTAAGAAGGAGAACAACCGTTCCGAAATGAAGGTTCAGGTACAGCGTATCGAAGACCTGAAAAATGAATTGGCAAACGCAAGAAAGGATGTCTTGTCGGAAATCAATGCCCAATTGGAAGTTGAGAACAGACAGGAAACAAAAGAAACTACATATCAGGAGGATTTGGCAAATGCTAAAGCCGAATGGGAGAAAGCGAAAAAAGGGTATGAGGCCTTAATCAAAGATCAGACGGCTACATCGAAACAGGTGAAAGAAGCCAAAGATAAGATGGAGGTATCCGAAAAGACATACAAGGAGCTGGGCGGAGTAACCGGAAGCGCACTGACCAGACAGGAAAATCTAGCAAAAAAGCAAAAAGAAAATCAGGAAAAGCTGGACGGGCAACTTCTTTCACTTCACCGTCAGAATCAGCAGGATGAGGTCAGTTTGATGAAAGAAGGTACGGAGAAGAAACTGAAACAGATAGATTTGGATTATCAGAAAGAAACTGATGCTATCAAAAAGCAGCGCAAGGAATGGGAGGATGCTCAAGGTGGAAAGCTGACCGAAGAGCAAACTTTAGTCATTGACTTAAGAAAGGAGTTAGCAGGTAAGAAGAAAGATAGTGATACGAGTAAAGTTCACGAAGAGGAGGTCAAAGAGTATCAAAAGCTGTTATCTTCGTATCAGGATTATCTTACCAAGCGAAAAAATGCAGAAGATAAGTTTAATGCAGACCGAAAGAAACTAAAGGATGGTGGAGCTTCTGATGCTCAAATAAATGAATTAGAGTATCAGCGGGATGAAACACTAAAATCCATAGACAATGAGTTTGCCATGCGTGAAGATTCATTCAAGGCGTGGACTGATAATATCGCTAACCTTAGTTTGGAGAAGTTGCGTGAATTGTTGGTACAGGCTGAAAGAGAATTAGAACGATCTGAGTTCCTGAACCCGAATGATCCCAAGTTAGCCGGACAGAGAGCTAAGGTTACGTCTTTGAAGAATACTATCAGTGAGAAGTCGGAGAAAACCAATACATCTCCTAATAAACGCAGTCAAAAGGAATGGCAGGATTTGTATAAGACACTTTCAAAGGTAGAGAAAGAATTTGATGAGATTGGCAAAACGGTAGGTGGCACTGCTGGTGAAATCATATCAGCTGCTGGAAGTATCGCATCATCGACCCTGCAAATGATTGATGGTATTACAACCCTTGCAAATAGTTCATCTGATGCGATGGCAGGAACAGCGCAGGCTGCATCTAAATCCATTCAAGCAGTAGAGAAAGCGTCTGTCATTCTCGCCATTGTCGGTGCTGCTTTACAGATTACAACTAAGATGTTTGACTTGTTTGGTAGCGATACTACTACAGAAAAGTATGAAGAGGCGAAAGAAGCATACCAATCTTACATTAACATTCTTGATAAGGTAATAGATAAACAACTCGAATTAGCGGAATCACTGTCAGGGGATAATGCTCAGGCGGCATACGATAGAGCCATTGAGCTGGTGAAGACACAGAGCGAAGCCGCAAGGGTATTGGGTAAGCAATATTTGAATTCCGGTTCTTCGTGGAAATCTCATTCCAAAGGTTACAAAGAGGTCGATGATATGTCTGCTGCGGGATGGGCTGATGCGGCAAAAGCATTGGGTATGTCTGTTAGTCAATTCAAAAACGCTATGGGCGGTCGCATGACTGGTTTGTTTGATTTGACGGATGAACAATTAGCCAAGTTGCAGGAAGAAGCACATATATTCTGGGCGCAGTTGGATTCTGATACTCAAAACTATGCCAACCAAATAGCGGAAGGTGTCGCTCAAGTGAAAGAAGTATTAGAACAACAAATGACAGACACAACGCTCATTGATGTGGATACATTAAGGAACGATTTCCATGACCTTCTAACTGATATGGATGCGGATTCTGCTGACTTTGCCGATAACTTTGAAGATTACATGAGGAATGCCATCCTTAACTCCATGCTGAAAGAGTCCTATATGGGCAGATTGGAAGAGTGGCGAAAGAAGTTTTATGCTGCTATGGATGATGGCGTGACTGAACAAGAGTATAACGCTTTGAAAGAAGAAGGTCAGCAGATTGCCGATGAGATGAAAGCACAGCGTGACGCAATGGCTGATATGTTTGGATGGGAGTCTGAATCCACTTCGCAATCCTCTACAAGTAAAGGATTTCAAGCTATGTCGCAAGATACAGGCGAAGAGTTGAACGGGCGGTTTACAGCATTGCAGATTGCAGGAGAAGAGATAAAGAATCAGAATATTATTCAATCTCAATCACTTAATCTACTGACAGTAAAAGCAGATGCTCTACTTTCCATAAATACGGAAACAAGGAATATCGCTGATGATACGCGAGATTTGATAGCACAATCTTATCTTGAATTGGTACAGATTTCAGAAAATACAGGGGCAATCGTCAAACCTATTCAACAGATGCAAAGAGATATAGCAGAAGTTAAAAAGAATACAGCAAAATTATAGTCTATGGATGAATTATTAATTAATGGCGAAAACGCTTATACAACATGGGGTGTGAGAATGGGAGAGGGGTTTCTTGATGTTATTGGGGCATCCGTTCCCATGAAGGATTTTATTGAGAACAAAAGCCGACTTGAACATGGGAAACGGGTAATAATCAATAATCCTAAAGTCGATGAGAGGGAAATAACTCTTTCGTTCACTATCGAGAGTAATTCTCAGTCTGATTATCAAGCAAAGAAGAAAGCTTTCTTTGATGAACTGTATAAAGGTGTGGTTGATATTCAGATTCCTGCTAATAGTAGCGAGGTTTACCATCTTATTTATACTGGCAAGAGTGTCACTTACGCACAGAGTTTAGACCGAACTTTCGGAAAAATTTCAGCCAAGTTTAACGAGCCAAATCCGGCAAACAGAAGCTAATTCACGACATTGGTTTTATTGTCGTGTATGTGAGTGCTCAAAATTGGGCACTCTTTTTTTTATCCCCGAACTTTGAAGACATGGAACAAATCGACATCAAAGACATATCCGGTGCTATCCTGCTTACAACTTTGATCAATGAAGGCTGCAAGCGTAAGTTCACTCTGATGAAGGAGGACTACATCATGTTAAAGTTCTCCTTAGAGAATCCCATATATTTCAAACTTGGCTCATACGTGGAATGTAACTTCGGATTGTTCGAGGTGTGCGACTTGCAGAAGCCCGCATTCAACACCAATACCGCCGGCTACGATTACGAATTAAGACTTGACGCCTACTACTGGAAATGGAAAAACAAAATCTTCAAATATACCCCGGAGACGACCGGACAGGAGGCGTCCTGGAACCTGACCGCCCCGCTTGACGTACAAGCCGGTATAGTCCTTAGAAATTTGAAAGCTCTTGGTTACACATACAAAGGACAGGATTTTGTTTTCTCCATTGATTCCACAGTCGAAAACAAGTCCCAGTTGATGAGTTACGATAACATCAACATCCTTGACGCTTGTTTTGAGATGGCGAAGAAATGGGATTGCGAATGTTGGGTGACTGAAAACATCATCCATTTCGGACGTTGTGAGTCTGGCGATGCGGTGGATTTCGAAATCGGGAAAAACGTGCAGGAAATGTCACAGTCAGAATCCCGGTCCACTTATGCCACCCGTATCTACGCTTTTGGTTCAACAAAGAATATCCCATCTGACTACCGTCCGGTTGACGAGACTGTGGTTGTGAACGGCGTGGTGCAAAAACGCTTAATGTTGCCCGAAGGCACTCCTTACATTGACGCTTATCCTGATATGACTACCGAGGAAGCCGTCGAGCAGGTGGTTATCTTCGATGAAGTCTATCCCCGAAGAACGGGCATCATGTCGGATGTCACCACTATCGAAGTGACGGACAAGGTGGAGAATGAGGACGGCACAACCACCGAGGAAAAATGGAATGCCTACCGCTTTAGGGACACGGGTGTTAACTTTTCCGAGAAATATATCCTCCCCGGTCAGGAGCTGAGGATACGTTTCGCGTCCGGGCTTCTCAACGGTTTGGAGTTCGCCGTGAAGTTCAATCCTGAGGGAAAGCCGGAGAAATTGGAGGATGGCGGATGGAACCCTGAGGCACAGCTTTGGGAGATAGTCAGGAATGAGGACTATGGCAGACCGCTTCCCGGTGATGTGCTCTTTCCCCAGGATGGAGATGAATATGTGCTTTCCGGCTGGGACAGCACGAAAATAACCGAACTGGGGCTTGTGGGTGCCGCCGAGCAGGAGTTGAAGGAAAAGACTGAAAAGTACGCTGCCAAATCCAAGATAGACCCGAGTACCTATGGCTGCACGATGATGTCAAATGACGCATACCGTGAGGATGGCGTTCATAATTTCTATGGCATCGGTCAAAAGGTCAACCTTATCAACAAGGCTTATTTCGAGAACGGAAGACAGTCAAGGGTTATCGGATTTGAATTCAATCTTGACTATTCCTTTGACTCACCTGTTTATACTGTCGGGGAAACCGCCGCCTATTCCCGTATCGGGGAGCTGGAGGAAAAGGTTGAGAGCCTTACCCTAAAGGGACAGACCTATACGGGCGATGGTGGCAGCGGTGTGTATGTGATCGGAAGCCACGACTCCACCCCTGCGACAGACCATAACGTGTATTCCGCATTGCGCTCGCTGATCATGTTCATGCGCAAGGATACGGAGGAACGCACCGGTTTCCTATTATCCCTGTTGGGCGGAACCGTCATCAAGAAATACGCCAAGTTCGGTGATTTCGTTACCGGCGTTTCTGGAGGTTACATCGGTGAGGACGCCCGTGCCGAGCTGGAGGCTCTGGTCCTGCGCAGCTCTCTGAGTGTACCAGAACTTCGTTTCAACCGTCAGACCTATTTTGAAGGATATAATACTATAAGTCCCGGCGGAGGGCTGAAGATAAAAAGCTTTGTCGCCAATAGTGACGGCAGCTATACTGTCACCCCTGATCTGGAGGATGGTGTACCGCTGGGACAGAAGCCGGACGATATCCTCCTAGGCTTCTGGCATGACAAAAGCGTCACTACCGGTGACTTTATTGGTTTCCGGAAAATACAGTACCGTATCACTTCCGCAGATTACGACGAGAAGACATTCGTGATGGTTCCGCGTCCCGGATATGAGTTCGTTCCCCATAACGAGATGCGTCTCGGACAGACGGGGAACTTCACCGACAAGGAGCGTCAGACTTATATCATCATAGACGTGCGTGACGGTAACTGCTGTATCACCCTTGTTGACAATGCCAACACCTGGGACCCGGAGCCGGCACAGATGAAGAGCTGGTTCGGCAAGAAGAAGGGTATGACCATCAACGGGATCAACTGCGACAGGTTCTCGGCGGTATTGCAGGATATCATCATGACGGGATTGATTTTTCAAATTGATGAAATTACCGGTAGCACAGTCCGCGTTCCTATCGACTTCCCTAGCTGGGAGCCGGGCAGGAAGTACGCATATTATTCCCGTGTGCCCCATAACGGTTCCACATGGTTGTGCGTCAATGACAAGGGCACTATTTCCGAGCCATCCGAAAACAATCCGGACTGGCTTGTATCAGCCGCCAAAGGTGACAAGGGTGATCCGGGCCTGTCTGTAATAGGTGGCGGTCATTGGGAATCCTCTAAGACCCCATACGAGGTCAATACCATGGTCACTTTGGCGGGCTGTGTTTTTATCTCCAAGGTGAAAACATCCAATCCTCCCATCAGGATCGCAAGGTTCAGGAACGGCAGTTATCGTCGCAAAAAGGATGGCGGTTATATCCTTGCCGGGAAATCAGCCGACTGGACCGTGCATGAAGACTGGGAGATGCTGCTGGACGGTCGTGAACTTAAAGGTGAGAGTATCACCTTCTTGGGTGAGTTCGCATCCCATCCGTCCAATCCCAAGGAGGGTGACAGCTACCGAAATA